>Ga0196977_1000138_pt1 | contig 47094 bp, 48 predicted proteins | sample S3v_1013CmetaG_FD_148634 | JGI IMG/M metagenome (GOLD analysis project Ga0196977, IMG submission 148634) | Soil microbial communities from Anza Borrego desert, Southern California, United States - S3+v_10-13C | ecosystem: Environmental > Terrestrial > Soil > Desert | place: USA: California... | reverse complement strand
CGTATCGTCTTTTGAATTCCCGCATCAAAGTCCTTTCGGGACTAAAGCTGAACGTAACCAACCGAGCACAGGACGGCCGATTCTCGGTAGATATGGGAGGGAGCGAAGTGGAGATACGCACGTCTGCCATCCCCGGCAACTATGGTGAGTCCATCGTACTGCGTCTCCTTGACCCGACCTCCATACAGCACACCTTTGCCGACATGGGTATACATCCGAAACTTTTAGAGAAGCTTGAGACCGAGATACGCCGTCCGAACGGCATGCTCCTCACGACCGGCCCTACGGGTTCGGGAAAGACGACGACATTGTACGCATTCCTTAAAGAGATCCATACGCCGGAGATAAAGATCGTGACCATCGAGGACCCGATCGAATACCACCTTCCGGGAATCGTGCAGACACAAATCAACGACAAGGACTACACCTTCGCCTCGGGACTCCGCTCCGTGCTTCGCCAGGACCCAGACGTGATCATGGTGGGAGAGATTCGGGATGCCGAGGTGGCGGAAGTCGCTCTCCAAGCCGCGCTTACGGGACACTTCGTCTTTTCGACGCTTCACACCAATAACGCTGCAGGAGCCTTTCCGCGCCTCGTAGATCTTGGCGCGGACCCTAAGACCTTCGCTTCGGCAGTTACGGTCGCCATGGGACAACGCCTTGTGCGCACTCTTAACCAAGAGACGAAGGTGCGGAGAAAGACGACTGACGAGGAGAAGAAAACCATTGAGAACATCTTCTCTTCCCTTGCCGACGAATCCTTGAGGCCGTTCTCCCTAGACGAGGTATGGGCAGCTAACCCTCAGGGAGAGGATACGGGATACAAAGGGCGCACGGGCGTGCACGAAGCTATTTTCATGGACGAAGAATTGGGTGAATTCCTCCGAAGCAATCCCTCTATGCACGATATTGAAAAAGCTACGCGACGACAGGGTTTCCTCACCATGGCGCAGGACGGAGTTCTAAAAGCACTTGCGGGAGAAACTTCTTTGGAAGAAGTATTTAAAGTGGTGGATGTACCGCGGGGGTAGTAAAGCAAAAACCGCCTTGCGGCGGTTTTGCTGTCTTACTCTCATCCGGTAACGAGCAGGAGTTGTCTCTGGTAGTATATTCCCCTCTCTATAACTGTCAACTTGAAACTAAGCCGGCGGAGGAAATTGAACCCTCGAGAGTAAGACGACAACTCCTACACTCGCCGCCAGACCGCCGGCGCAGGCATGAGCATACGAAATAGGTGGTTATAGACTCATAACAGAAAGATAAAGAAAAACCACATCATTTCTGATGTGGTTTTTCTTTATCCTGCACACCACCCTCCAGGCACTCCTCCTTATAAATAAGCAGGCGGAACAGATCGCCTGAGGATAGCTCCAGCGGTCCACGTACAAGCGTGGTGCCAGAAGCGTCCTTGGGGAAACGCCCCTAAGCCGTCAAGCCTTGCCTAGAGGGTGGTGCGCACGATGTATAGAGCCATTCAAGGGAAAGGCCCCGCGAGAAAAGTCCTCACGAGGCCGACCCTCATGTGATATAATCCTAGCACAGCTGATTTTTATGTCAAGTACCCCAGAGACCGCTTCCCCGTTGAAGATAAGAGACCAGGCCCTTGATTCCACGCTCCGCCCTGCGGCATGGGACGATTATGTGGGTCAGGGCCACGTGAAGGCGAACGTGCGCATAGTGCTTGAGGCGGCCAAGAAGCGGGGCGACATGCCCGAGCATCTCCTTTTCTATGGTCCTCCGGGTGTCGGAAAGACGACGCTCGCGCATTTGGTCGCGCAGTCCCTAGGGGCGTCTTTCAAAAGCACATCCGGCGTCGCTATTGAACGCGCAGGAGACCTTGCTGCCATTCTCACTAACCTTGAACCAGGTACCGTGCTCTTCATCGACGAGATCCATCAACTCTCTTCGAAGATAGAGGAGCTTCTGTATCCGGCGCTTGAGAATGGCACGCTCGACATCGTGCTTGGGAAAGGGCCTTCGGCGCGCACCGTTGAACTCTCGCTTCCACCTTTTACGCTTGTTGGTGCAACGACCCGTGTTGCGCAGCTTTCAAGTCCTCTACGTTCGCGCTTCGGAGGCGGCGTGTACCAGCTCGATTTCTATACTGACGAGGACATACGTTCCATCATCTCCCGCTCTGCGCGTGTGCTTTCAGTTCCTATGGGCGAGGACGTCGTGCACCAGATAGCATCAAGAAGCCGCGCTACTCCCCGAGTTGCAAACGCGCTCCTGAAGCGGGTGCGCGACTATGCGCAAGTGCACGAGAAGAAACTGTCGCCTGAAGTATGCGACGAAGCATGCCAGCTTTTCGGCATTGATTCGCTCGGGCTCACCAAGGACGACCGGAGATATTTAGAGACGCTTCGCGACTCCTTTAAAGGCGGTCCCGCAGGTATTCGCGCGCTTGCAAGCCATTTGCACGAAGATCCGGATACGGTGGAGAACATATACGAACCTTATCTGCTCAGGCTTGGATTCATCGAACGTTCCCCACGCGGGCGCGTGCTTACTGAAAAAGGCCGGGAATACTTAGGGTAGGAGGTCGAAGAGAAGCGGGCGGCACGAGCTTTCGAAGTGGCATTCGCCCGTAGTGGTGTCGCACACCTCGATCTTCTCTGAATCGCATGACTCAATGACCATGCCCGCAACGATAACTATGACGAGTGCGGTGAGAAGGTAGAGAAGACCTTGGTATTTCCTTTTAGGATTCTGCTGACCCTCGTTCATACCTATATACTAGCAGGCCGTTAGAGATTCCTTGCATCTGTATTCCACGCCCTTACTTTCCACGAGCTTCCGTCGTGAGTTGCGATCATAAGAGCCGTATTCTTCATGCTCATATAGCGAGTCGCTCCCAGATACATTCTTCCAGTTACTCCCTCCCCCAGAGTCATGCATGCATACAGCGCGCGCATGAACGTCTTATGGGTCACGACCGCAATGATAGATTCGGGACGCGCAAGAAGATACGCAAGGGCAGCATGCGCACGGGATAGAAGCTCTTCAGCAGTTTCTTCGTCCGAGTGACGGTATCCGGGATACCTTCCGAAAAGAACGAGCTGAAGCTGTGTCCAGAGCCAATGAGGATGGACTTTCTTCTTTCGTAACTGGATGCCGGGCCGTCTGCGCTCTACAAAAAGCTCGGAGTGCTCGACCTTAAGACCGGCTTCCTTTCCGATCTCCTCCGCGGTCGCTCGCGCTCGGGAGAACGTGCTTGAAACAAGAGCTTCAAGCGGAAGCTTTTTCATGTGACGAGCAACCTCCTTGGCTTGAGAGACGCCGTACTGCGTGAGCTGCGTCTCCCCCACTTGTTGGTGGAAGAGACTCGCGTTTCCCTGACTTTGGCCATGCCGGACGAAGTACACGGTCTTCATTCGCCTAGGCTAGCACCTCGCATATGAAGCTATTCCAAATTCTAAAAGACCGTGCTATAATCCTTAGGTCAAACGCAGCGCTGCTCATGCGTAGCTAGTCGAACTCCCATTCAGCTCACTGCACTTGATAGTTATCAGGTGCAAGAATACAAATTCGCTATGCAGGAAGGAACTATTGCCGGCCTCACAGACAAGGGATTCGGATTCATCAAGATCGAAGGTGCTGAGAAGGACTTGTTCTTCCACTCCAACGAGCTCATTGGTGTTGAATTCGATTCACTTCGCGTCGGTGACAAGGTTACGTTCGAGATGGCCGAAGGACCGAAAGGGCCGAACGCCGTTAAGGTCTCGAAGATTTAAGCATACGGAGCGCTTCGGCGCTCCTGTGCGATACATTTATCCATTTACTTAAAGCCACTATGTCCAGAGGAAGCACCAGGCACGGCGTGAGCCCCAAGGTTCCCCGGAAGCGCCCGCACAAGACCAAGGCGCGTCTTGCTGTTAAGGCAGCACGGAACGCGAAATAATATGAGGGGTCCTGATCTCGATAGGGAGCGGAGCGAGAAGAAGCTCTCTCTTCCAGAGTTCCTCTCCATGTACAACGAGGGGCTTCCTTCGGAGTACCCTAAGGCTTCTACTCCCCTTCTTACGGCATTCAACCTGAAGCACCCTGAGCTTTTTAAACGTGAGGGCGTCTGGTCGCTAGACCAGCATCGGAAGAAGTTTATGGACTGGCTTCCGAACCATTTGCGTACGAACGCCGAGAGCAGGCGCGCTTAGGCGTCCCTCCTTTCTGCTTGCACTCCGAAGACAGCCAGGCTTCTGTCCTGCATCAGCTTCTCTGTTTTGAACTCTCCAGCCAGCTGCAGTGCTGCAGGCCGCGGTTCCGGATGCCAGAGATAGAAAAGGCCGTATTCCTCGGTGAAGTACGGCTTAGGGGTTTGCGTCATTACTCAAGGGTATCACGTATCGAGTTATATAACTTCTGCCACGATTCGTGCTGGGGCTCCGTCCAGTTCGAGTTTTATAGGGTACGCGTGAACCTTAAAGGTCATCCCTTCCAGAGCCTTGAGGTTGGTGAGGTTTTCAATAATTAAAACTTCGGCCGCAAGTAGCTGCTTATGTATTGGAAACCCTTCCTGGTTGTCGACGCTGCACGTATCAACTCCAACCATGCCCACTTTTTGTTGTACTAGGTACGCGGCAATGTCTTCTGACATGGCAGGATAGTCGGTGAAGTATGAAGGATCCTGATATTTGTCGCTCATGCCAGTGTTAAAGAGAACAATGTCACCTTCCTGAATATCCGCGTTCTTGAGCGTCTCAATGTCAAAAGTCTCTTGAGCGATTATCAGGACACCCCGACCCGTAAACCTCTCGATTGGAAACTCATGGAGGTTCTTGCCGTCGGCGATCATGTGGGATGGAGCGTCGATATGAGTCCCTATGTGGGTACCGATACAGACATAATGATCTTCGTATCCAGCTTGGTCTAAGGTACCGGCGGAACTTATCTCTGTCTGCGGGTCTCCGGGATAGACAGGGGTTCGCTCGTTCAAAGTGACCGAGAGATCTATGATCATTCCTTTATTTTACCCCTGACTAACCGTTTGGGACGATGTTGGAAAACTTTCAATAATCCTGATTACGTCCTCGCTAGATTCCGCAAATTGAACCAATTTTAAATCACTTTCTCCGTGCATGAGGAAGTTATTCTTATAGGCTTTCTCTCTGAGCCATATAAAAAGACCTTCCCAATATTCCTCATTAACACAGATAATCGGTTTTTGATTGCGGATTCCTGTATATCGGAGCTGCATGCACTCTGAAAGCTCATCCAGTGTACCGATTCCGCCGGGGTAGAAGATCCATGCTCTGCTCTTTGCATACATGACAAACCTGCGCAGGAATACGAACTCCATTTCAAGCTTGTGTGAGTAGATGTTCTCCGTAACTTGTTGTCCGTCGATTAGGCCTGCTCGAATGCCGATAGAAGGAGCTTCTGCACGAGAGGCCCCGGAGTTTGCGGCGCGCATTATTCCCGGCCCACCGCCGGTAACTATTGCGTATCCCTTCTTTCCCAACTCAAATGCCGTATTTTCGCAGTGCTGATAGAACTCCTCAGACTCTTCAATCTGGGCTGAACCAAAGAAAGTAACAATTTCGTTCGGAATCTGGTTAAGAACGTCAAATCCTCTTTTTACCTCGTCTGCAATTTCCTGGATTGTCTCATCGGGAGCTTCCCAGTAGTTCTTGTTGGCCATATCTTATCTGAACTATAGCGCACTGATTTTGATATACTCCCCGCATGTCCGGACATAGCAAATGGGCCTCCATAAAGCGCCAGAAAGGGGTGACCGACGCCGCTCGGAGCCGTACTTTCTCTAAGTTCGCACGCCTCATCACCATTGAATCCAAGAAGGCTGCCGGAAACGCTTCAGCTCCTGGACTTCAGGCAGTCATCGCACGCGCAAAGGCGGCAAACATGCCCAAAGACAATATAGAGCGGGCAGTCGCTAAAGGATCTTCCAAGGAAGCCGGTGATCTCTCCGAGGTCGTGTACGAGTTCTATGGCCCCTCCGGTGTTGCCATCATCGTGAACGCTCTCACGGATAACAAGAACAGGACGACGCAGGAGATAAAGCACCTGATTTCAAAAAACGGGTTCGAGCTTGGTACTCCCGGAAGCGCTCTGTGGGCTTTCACCAAAGGAGGAGACGGTATGCTCACTCCTAACGAACCGTTGCTGGAAGTTAGCGGGAGCGATGAAGAAAGTCTCGGCAGGATACTTGAAGCGCTCGACGAACAAGACGACGTGCAGAGCATTGTCACGAACGCCCGCGGATACGAGAGCACGAGCGAGGAATAATATGCGGGTACTCGGCATCGATCCCGGATTTGACCGTCTCGGCATGGCGGTCCTTGAGGGCGATCCCTCTCGTCCGACTTTTGTATGGAGCGAGTGCGTACTTCCCGCTAAGGGCGAGGCTGCCGAACGTCTTTCAACCGTATACCGAAGAACATCAGAAGTTATTCAGGAATATTCTCCCGATGTCCTTGCGATCGAAACTCTCTTTTTCAGTACTAATAAGAAGACGGCTCTTCAGGTAGCCGAGGCAAGGGGCGCAATTCTTGCTGCTGCAGGAAATGCCGGTATTCCCGTACACGAGTTTTCGCCTGGGACTGTAAAGCTGGCCGTTACCGGGCACGGCTCGGCGGATAAGGAGGCCATTGCCCGCATGATCCCTCATCTCATTGCCCTTCCGGAGAAAAAACGTCTTGACGACGAGCTTGATGCTATAGCGGTTGCCATAGCAGGCCTTTCAGCACGCCTTCAGGGTCGATAGGATATCCACAAGGGGATGCGGGCCTGCTTGCAAACGGCATCGTTTTTGTTCAAATAGAGGGGCTTCGTTTGCGGGGCATGACTAAATAACTTTTCTAACGGTATGGCGTACGACGACGACCAACTCGATCTTGACGAGGTAGCTGGGGACGAAGACCTCGCAATCCCGAACGAGGACGGTGAGATTGAGGAGGACGAGGACGAGGAAAGTCTCGGAAAGCACGGCTTCCACGACCCAGATGAGCTCGAGGAAGAATCCTTCTAGCGCGAAAACGGCCCCTGAAAAGGGCCGCTCGTGTTAGGATACCTCCATGAAAAAAGCCCGCCGTTGGCTCAATTCGATGCTCCATAACAAAAACCCTCTGGTGCGGGCGGCTTTTGTCGTTGTAGGCATTGGGCTAGTCTTCCTTGGAGGAAGCATCCTCTGGGTCGCCTTCACTCCCATCCCCGCGCTCAACACCTTCGACCCCCAGAAGGTCGCCATGTCGACCAAGATCTACGACCGCGAGGGCAAGACCGTTCTCTACGACCTGAATCGAGACATGCGCCGCACGGTGATCCCGCTTGATCAGGTCTCACCAAACCTCCAGAAAGCGACGCTTGCCATCGAGGACTCCGGTTTCTACTCCCATGGAGGAATAAGTCCGACCGGCATTGCGCGCGCTCTTTTAGCCGATATCACCACCATGTCGTTCGCGCAGGGGGGCTCTACTATCACCCAGCAGGTGGTGAAGAATACTATCCTCACGGGCAGGAAGAGCGTCGTACGCAAGGCTCAAGAGTGGGTCCTCGCCATACGCTTCGAGGCCCGCTACACCAAGAACGAGATCCTTGAATTCTATTTCAACGTAACTCCGTACGGCGGAACTCTATACGGCGCTGAAGCGGCAAGCCGCGCCTTCTTCGGGAAAAGCGCGAATGATCTCACGCTTGCCGAAGCCGCGTATCTTGCAGCCATACCTCAGCGCCCTACCTACTACTCCCCGTACGGCAACAACCGGGAAGACCTCGATGTACGCAAGAACATCGTGCTGGCGCGCATGTTGAAGCTCGGGTATATCAATCAACAGGAACATGACGCCGCGCGGAACGAAAAGGTTACCTTCAGCCGTCAGCAAAGTAACTCCATCATCGCTCCGCACTTCGTCTTCTTTATCGAGCAGGAGCTTGAAGAGATGTACGGTCCTGAAGTTGGAGGTCTTGGATACTCGGTCATTACCACGCTCGACGCGGATCTTCAGAGCGAGGCAGATACTATTGTCAACAAGTATGCGCTAGCGAATGCATCACGCTTTAATGCAAGCAACGCGGCGCTTGTAGCAATTGATCCCAAGACCGGGCAGATACTTGCCATGGTCGGCTCGAGAGACTACTTCGACAAAGAGATCGATGGCAATTTCAATGCAGCCATTGCAAACAGGCAACCCGGCTCTTCCTTTAAGCCTTTCGTGTACGCGGCTGCCATACAAAAGGGTTACACGCGGGAGACGGCCATCTTCGATCTTCCGACACAGTTCTCAACCACCTGCTCCCCTGCTGACACCAGCAACAGCGAGCCGCCCTGCTACGCTCCCGGCAACTATGACGGAAAGTTCCGTGGCCCCATGACATTTACGACGGCAATTGCGCAGTCCATCAACATCCCTGCGGTGAAGACACTTTATTTGGCCGGCATACCAAACGTACTTGCTCTTGGGAAAGCCATGGGTCTCACCACGCTCGGCGAGCCTCGAGACTATGGTCTCTCTCTTGCACTCGGTGCCGCTGAGATCCGCCTTCTTGATCTCGTAGGTGCATACGCAGGTTTTGCGAACGAGGGAATGGTCAACAAGCCGTATGGCATCATGAAGGTCACGGATGCTGAAGGGAAAGTGGTAGACGAGTTCGAGCCTGAAGCAACACGCGCTATCGACCCTGAGATCGCGCGGGAGATAAGCTCGATGCTTTCGAACAATGATGCGCGCCAGCCTGAGTATCCTCCACAAAATCCTTTCCACTTCCCTGGATACGACGTAGCGGCAAAGACGGGTACAACGAACGAATCGCGGGACGCATGGACCATCGGATACACTCCCTCAATTGCAATTGGGGTGTGGGCCGGAAACAACGACAATTCCCCCATGGTGAAGGAAATCGCCGGATACATCGTCGCTCCGATGTGGAACGAGGTTATGCGGTACGCACTTAACAAGTATCCGCAGGAATTCTTCAACGCACCTCCCGCTATTCCCTCGGACGTACCGGCAGCCTTGAGAGGAGTGTATGCAGGCGCCTCAGGAGTGCACGACATCCTTCACTGGGTGAACAAGGACAATCCACGAGGCGGAGGAAACTCTATCGGAGACGGCCAGTATCCGTATTGGGAATACTCCTTGGGAGGCTGGTTCAGCGGCCTGTCAGCAAGCTCAACGGCTACCACTACGCCTCAGCCTGATGAGGATGAGAACGAAGACGATGACAACGACCGGAGAAGGGATCGGGACGACAATTAACGTAGTTCGGTAAGCTCAATGCCGCCTTCCTTGAGGCGGCTTTTGAATTCCTCTATGCGTAATAAAAGTGCTGATTTGAGGACGGGAGGAACATTCAGAACAATTCTCCCCTCTTCGTGCTTGATCTGGCTTGGGGTGACCGGTACGCTCGTGAGTTCGGTTATTGCTTCAGCTATTGTGTGGCGAATATTGGCCTCGCGTATACCGGGGGTGGGGTGCTTGGCGAGGATATCGCGGATGGAGATTTCCATTCCTTAAGAATACTCCATTTGGTTTTAATTATTGAGACCGCGCCCTCGTGGACGCTGTTGGAACCAGATTCTCACATCTCACCTTTGTCCCATGATTTCAAGAATACGTGTGCGGAATGCTTCATTTCGAATATCCTGAGCGCTCTCAAGCGCATCCCTTTCGGTTGCATCTTCCAAGTGAGGATCAACGCCGAACTGCATAAGTCGCCTTAGAGGTTCCAACTCCTTCTCAAGAATTGAGGACAAGTGCCGGTTCGGTAGAAGATCAACGCCACGGTCCAGTTGAATCATGTTTCGAATGAAGATCACTAGTATGGTTCGACCGAAAGCGTCAACGTTATTTGGATTTGCTCCAATACTTTCTAGGTATGCAATATCGCGCTCGCTAAGAATACCAGAATAGGTAAACCAGACAGGTGAATGCGGATTGTCGGGATCGCCTGTTTTGGCTAACTCCTCACACCTGCGCTCATACCCCGCCTCGTGGTATTCCCAATCACCGCATGAGCCATATCCCTTTGCCTGTTGCGGAAGGGTCAAGTTTGCGTTTCCCTTTGTTAGACATCGCCCTTTGAGCAGATCCTCTGCAGGGCCTTTCCCGGCTACCGCCTTGCTCATAATTGTCTTACATCCGTCATTCCATACGGTGCTCTGCGGAAACTGCCCTATACATCTTGCATATTGGGCAGTTCCCTGAAGTGAAGTACATAGATTACTATCTTGAGTTTGAATAGCAGTCTGAATCATATGCAGTCGATTACAGTGGTCGGCATACTCGCCCATATCGGAGCAGTCGAGTGGTTCTGATGTATAGATTTGCTCTGTGTCGTACTTTTCTAGCTTGCAAAACTCATAGCGGTTTCCATAGGGCTCTCCTTTGTAAAAATCACAGTTGCTAGTGTCCGCACTTATATACGTTGCAGATACGCTTCCACCTGGAACGGCACCTGTCACCTGAGCAGCGTATTGGTACTTAAGCATCCCCCTGACACCTGGTAAGGACAGGAGCAGAGCCAGCCCCACGAAGATAAAAACAAGTATGTATGGCCAGAAAGTTCTCTCGGCTTGCGCAGTGGGCAAAGAGCCGCTTTGAGCATATACCTTTTTGGTTCGTGCGGTATACACGAGCACAAGAGCCGTACCAAAGAACCATGCGACAAATAGACAAAGGAACAGGAATTGATACATGAACAGCGCAAAGCCAACTGTTAAGACAAGATAGGCTGTCCATGCCAGAGCCGCAAGATTTAGTAATTTCTGCGTAAAAAAGGAGGCGTTATGAACCAAGAGAGAAAGTGGTGATGTTGGTATTTTGTTTTCTTCAGATTTCAACCATCGTTGGAGAAATAGGCTAAATACGTTCGCACCGACAAAGATCGCTACTAATTGAACTGCGCTGTCATCGGCACTCGCAGAAAAGACCGTGGCGAGAACCAAGAAAAAAGGAGTAAAAAGTAATAAGTAACCAAGATGCATTAATACAAATCGTACGCGTGGAGGCAGAGAGGAGGATGATTCCATAATCATAAGTATATACCGCTGAGCTTATAAATACTTGGTTACCTGGGTTCAAGCGTACTTAGGTCGAAACACAAAACCGCCCTGATAGGCGGCGTTGTGGTTTGCGCGGTCGACGAGACTTGAACTGGCCTCTATTGATTCATCGGCATCACCAAATACAGGAATGTATTGTCCCCCACTCCGCGCATGATCATTGGACGCCCCATTCCTGCGCATGAGAGAGATAGATTCTCGGTTGTGAAGAGCGGAAGTGGCGCACCCAGATAGCGGTGGTTGAAGGAAAGTTCCACTGCCTCACCTGTAATAGAAGCTGTGATAGTTTCGTTAGACTCCCCCACATCACTGTTTCGGGCGGAGAATATGATCTTCTTCTCTGGAACCGAGAATTGCATGCGTATCTTCTGGAACTGGTCTGAGAAGACTGCAGTGCGCTTCAAGACAGCCTCGAAGTCCTTCCTGAGGACGATTGATTCTGATGCAAAGTTCTTTGGGATTATCTGCTGATAATCAGGATATGGGACCGTCACGAGGCGACTCGTAACGATGCCTCCGGGCCAGGAAAAGACGCACTGGTGCTCATCAAGAAGGACTTCAACGACCTCATCCGGCAGCGTCTGGACTATATCAAGAGCATTCTTTGCAGGAATGAGTATGGAGAAGGGTTGTATGGTCCCCTGAACCGCAAGCTGCTTCTCCGCAAGACGGAAGGAGTCAGTTGCTACAGCCTTCACCGTTCCAGCTTCAGCCGAAAGAAGAACGCTCCCAAGCTCAGGGCGCACTGTTGAGGGAGACGCGAAGGCAGCTACAGACCCCACCAGCGTCCTCAGGGAGTTCCCTTGGAGCGAGAACTTGGTCTTTCCGTCGTCAGGGAGCGGAAGGGTTGGAAAGTCTTCAGGAGAGAGAGTTTTGAGGGTACTCTTGCCTGCTTTTGAAGAAAGTACGACTGTATCTCCGGCGTGTTCGAGTTTTATAGAACCAGTATCAGTGAATGAGTTTGTAATCTCACGTAGGGTTGCTGCAGGAATAACGGCAATACCAGTGGTTTCGATGGTTGCATTCACTTTAAGATCAATACCCGTCTCAAGATTCGTTGCACGAAGCTTCACCCCATCGTCTCCAGCAACAATGGCGATGCCTGAAAGAACAGGAAGTGTTGCTGATCGTCTCTCTGCAAAACGCGCAACACGCATCACTGCTTCCGCGAATTCCTTTTTTTCTAAAGTTATAACCATACCTTGCTTATTATTAGGGCTGTTGATACTGGGGAGACGACTTCCTGGTAAGTATATACGTCCTTAAATCATTCAGTCCGAGTGCGTATCGAGTTGGTATGTAGGATGTTTCCCTGTGGATAGTCATCTGCTTGCTATTTTCTTGCGGAGAGTTAATTCCCTTTTCTTCCTGTTGTCCCCATGCTTCTGGAAAGTTTTTCATAAGTTATCTATCTCTTCTCCACATCCTTTATCCCCTTCCATTTACACAAGAAGTGTGCGGATGTCCTGAATTTCTTTTGCAAGCTCCGCATCTTCAGTTATTTCTCTCTTCACCTTCTCGCACGAGTGGATAACGGTAGTGTGATCGCGTCCACCAAGTTTATTACCGATGGTCGGGTACGACACACTGAAGTCCTCACGAAGGATGTACATGATGACCTGGCGGGGACGTACGACCTCCCTGCGGCGGGTCTTCTCATAGATACTGTCCTCCTCGATCCCATAGAATTCAGCGATCTTCGAAACTACATGCTTTACCGAAACCTGCTTGGTGGGTCGGGAGAAGGAACGGAGCGACTGGCGCACTTCGGCCAGGTCCGGAGGAACCCCCTTCACCTGGGTATGGCAGACGATCGAGTTCACCACCCCCTCAAGCTCCCGAATGGAGCCTGCGACGGAAGTGGCGATGAATTCATTGGCCTCATCAGAGAGCGTAATACCGTGGCCGGCGAGCTTTTTCCGTACAATTGCTATGCGGGAGACCATATCCGGCTCCCCGATATCGACCGTCATGCCGCTTGCGAGGCGCCCCCTAAGGCGGTCGGCAATATCTGGAATCGCTACAGGCGGCCTGTCCGAGGAGAAGATGATCTGCTTATTGTTGTCGTAGAGGGAGTTGAAAAGGTGGAAGAGTTCCTCCTGGAACTTATCCTTCTTAGAGAAGAACTGCACGTCGTCGATTATGAGAAGGTCGTACTGGCGGTACTTCTCCTTGAAGCGGTTTGCTGTTCCCTGCTGAAGGGAATCAGAGAATTCGTTCCCGAAACGATCAGAAGTTAAATAGAAGACCTTACGGTTAGGATATTTTTTCTTGTACTCGTTCCCAATTGCCTGGATGAGGTGAGTTTTGCCGCGTCCCGTGTCTCCGTATATGAAAAGAGGATTGTACGTGATACCGGGACGGTGAAGCGCTGCTTGAGCAGCTGTATGTGCAAGCTCGTTGAAGGGTCCGACAACGAATGTGTCGAAGGTGTAGCGGGGGTTCAGGTTATCGCTCTTGTTTACGTAGAACTCATCAAGCGGAAGTTCGACGTTCGGGACCGGCGCGCGGCGCGTTTCTTTGGGCTTTCGGGTTGCGTCCTTAACGATCCGGTACTCAATATTGCGAAATTCGTAGGAAACGCCGCGCAGGATCTTCAAAAGGAGGGTGTGGAACTTCTTTAAGTACCAATCCCTGAAAAAGGCGCTCGGCACGCCGATAATCACTACCCCGTCCTCAATATCTACGATGGCGCTCTCCCTAAACCAGGTGTTGAAATTGGCTGCTGATATAGAAAGCTCTACCTGAGAGAGCATGTATTCCCAAAGCTCGTGCTTGTCAGTGCGATTTATGGTTGGAGAGAGGCTTGCGCTCATGCGGAAATGATAGTTAACGACTGATAAGAATCCGCATTTCCAAACGTAACCAGAGCGTTATGCCTCATAGGACTCATCGCAGTAGTATACGCATGATGACGAGGATGTGAAGTTTTTAGGAATTTCTTGCACGCCAGAGCGCAACCTGTTACTATCCTGTGGATAATATGCCTAAACGAACGTACCAGCCCAAGAAAAGGAAGCGAGCCCGCACGCATGGATTTCTGGCCCGAACGGCGACTCCCGGCGGTCGCCGCGTTCTTCTGGCCCGCCGCAGGAAGGGGCGCGCCGCCCTCACGGTCTCCAAAAAGGTTCGTTAGAGCCATGCTCCCGAGATCCTTGAGGCTCTCGAGACGCGAATTCCCGGATACTCGGGGCCTGAAACGGGCCTCGAGTAGCCATTTTTCCGTGTCGTATGGAGATTCCCCCAAGGGCGGGGCCTCCGTGGTCATTTCCAAGAAGGTGGCGCGTCTTGCCGTCTCCCGCCACCTTCTCAAGCGCCGCATCCTTGCCGTGCTACGCCCGTACGCAAGTGGAAAAACAGTTCTTGTCGTCCACGTCCGTCCCGGTGCTGCCTCCATGCCCTTCCCCGAACTTAAAGACGAGCTAAATTCTCTCCTTCGTTCTATACTACCCGCACACTAAATAGCTTTGCATGCGCGAACTTTTTCACGATTTCCTATACGTTCCGATATACAACCTTCTCGTCTTCCTTGTCGATGTAGTTCCGGGGGGAGACGTTGGTCTTGCCGTCGTACTTGCGACGGTAATCGTGAAAGTGATACTCATGCCCCTCTCTCTGCGTGCAGTGAAGACGCAGAGGCAAATGAAACTGATCGAGCCGCAGCTTCGGGAGCTTCGGGACAAGCACAAGAATGACAAGGAAAAGCAGGCAAAGGAGATGATGGCTCTTTATAAGGAGCACAATGTGCGTCCATTTGCGAGCATCCTCGGCATTCTTATACAACTTCCGATCATCATTGCGCTGTACCTCGTTTTCAACCGTGAAGCACTTCTCAACATCGACCCCTCTCTTCTTTACTCTTTCGTACCGGCCCCAACAGTGATCTCCCCGCTCTTCCTCGGGATATTTGCAGTCGCAGGAACAAGCATACTACTGTCTCTTCTTGCAGGAATTGCACAGGCAGCGCACGCGCGCGTATCAGTGCCGGTTCCCGCTGCTTCTACTTCGGAAAAGCGCAGTGCCACTGAAGACTTCGGCCGCATGATGGCCATGCAGGCTCGTTACGTGCTTCCTATCATTGTTGCAGTCATCGCCTACGTAACTTCTGGAGCCATTGCACTCTACTTTATTACTTCAAGTCTCGTAGGGCTTCTCCAGGAAGCTATCGTACGGCAGATAAAACACGAGGCGTAAGAAAAGCCCCGCTATATAGCGGGGCTTTTTTACATGTCATACGCCCACAACGAACCATTGTGTTTGTCTGTGAACAAGAGAATATCCTCTTCCGGATCCGTGTGGATGGCAACTGCGTCTATGGAAACGTCAGCGACTGTGCCCGGGTCAACGACCATCACAGCAAGTCTCTCCTCCATATCTATACGCCACAAACGATCTGAGAACGTCACGGCTCCCTGATACCAGAAGTCGGGAAGGCCTGAAGAAAGGCTAAGCGGTACGCCGCAGTATGCTGAAAGACTGTCGCGCGACCATCCGCATTTTTCCACCATGGTCGATACTGGAAGGGCTGTCGTTGTGCGGGTTGCTACATCAAGAACCGCAAGCCTGAGAGTTCCCCGGTCAAGGTAGCTATAAAGGACGCGAGTTCCGTCAGGGCTTGGAAGAACGGAGAGGCCGCGCAAGGGTCCGAGTATGCGCGTGAACGCCCCGGATGCTGTGTTTATCTGAAACCCATATCCGTCAAGAAAAGCGGAGCCCTTGGTGTGCCCGAAGTAGCTGCCGCTTGTGGGATGCACGATGAGCGAGGAGAGAAGTGACGTAAAGATAGTGCGCGCTCCCGTACCGTCACTGTTTGCAACTGACCCGACAGTGCCGGTCGGGCCGGAAAGCAGCGTGAACAAGGAGCCCGAAGGGGTTGCTTTCGCTACGGCGAGGCCTTGTTCAATGAAGAACCCGCCCTCTCCCGAAACTGGAAGCACGTATGTTGCGACCGTTCCCCCCTCCCCAATAAAGCGCGCATATGCCCTTGATCCGTCAGGGAGCCACGATGCTTGCTGGATGCCCGGCAGGGTTTTGTTCGAAAGGCGCGTCATGCTCCTTTCGTGTGCCATGTATCGGTACACGTTTCCGCTTGCACGGTCGATGAAGCGTATCTCCGTGTCTGTTACAGCGGTCGTGGCCAGTGCTGGAGTGCCGGATGCCGTCTCGACGGGAGTAGTGGTGGTCGAGATGCGGTTAATAGCTATGACGCCTTCGGCAACTGGACGGTCCGTAATGCGTACGAATTTGGGAGCGAATTCCTCACCAGCCCCAGCATCGGCTTCAATTATTGGTTCACCGACAAGTCCGCTTCCAGTTCCTGCAAACGGATCGTCGGTAACTATAAGTTCTGCGCTATCTGCGAAGAGAAGGAAGTACAGCGCGGCGACGATGCCTAGAATTACGATGACGCTTGCGATGAGGGCTAGGGGTCGTTTTCGCATAACTTAAAAAGTACAGGTATTTTTATCCGCCGGCAGCGTATATGAGCCCCTCGGCATCGGCGTACACTTCTCAAGCCATCGGGGATTGGATACAGTGGTGCCCTGTCCAAATACCGAACCAGCAGTCCAGTATTTTTCGACGTAGCTTACGTCACATGGTTTGACCCCCTGCGGATTATTCGGATCGGAATTGGTCCCCACTGACGAATGCTCCGTAACAGACCCAGCAAGGCAGGATTCTCCGTTAGATTTTGTAACAGTGACGTAGTAGGCGGCGACGTAGACCGTAGACGCAGGACGACCGCAGCAGGCATAATCATTATCAGTTAGTACACAGCACCTGTCGCTAATCACCTGCTTTCCAGCCGGACAGCTGACTTCACCAGTATTCCTGTCTCTCAACCTCTGCTCAACACTTTTTGGGTCATAGACATCGCACCTCTCGCTTCTTCCCGGGTCCACCACTCCGAGCTCTTCAGACAGAAACGTATTTACCTTCCCCTCCAAACAAGACAACTGGGTGTTGTTAGACGACACCTTGCAAACTCGCATCACTCTGGTTATGAAGTCCGCTCGCGCAGTGCTTGTGCAGGCGCTATGAGAATAGTTTTTTATACATTCATTATAATCAGCCCGGATCAGCGAAGGGATTGCTGCTACGCACTGCGACTGTTCAGGAGTACCCTGCACTCCGCACTCCTGCATCCACTGGTTTATCACTTCGCCGGATCTTTCCGGCTGCAGTTTGGAAAAGTCGAGCCTCAGATCGAGAATATCTGGATTGATTATCCCGAAGACAATAGCAGGTGAAAGGACGAGGAGCAGGCCGAGAATGGCGTTCATGATGAGGCTCTTCCCTTTTTCGTTATGAGCGACGCTTCCCTTATTGAACATGAAATACGTGCCCGCGCGCATGATTTGGAGAATGGCGATGACCGCGGCAGCACCGATGCAGAGCTTGTATAGGCTGTTAAAGAAGACAGGAAGGCTTTCTTCATTCCCCACTTCTTTTATCCCGGGAAGGTTGGTAAGCGGCACAAACTCCTGCGCCACTGATATGAGAGGAGTTGCGGCGATGAAAACCAGAGCAAGTACGATGAGAAGCTTTTTCATATCTATAGTCCGAAGAAGTTGAAGCCCTCGTCACGGCCGAAGTCGATTGCGAACAACGTTTCCGCAGACTCTGCGCCCGAGCCGGCAAACACCCGCATAAGCGCGGTGCCTCCTCCCGTTCCGGAAGAGCGGACGGTGATGTCGCGGTCCGTGTCACTGGTCGTATTGTTCACGGTCCAGGTTACAGAAGGAGTCCCTGTAAAGAAGTATGGAACTGCACGGAATGTTTCTTCTGTCCCAGTAAGTTCGACGCTTCTTGGAAGCGCTGTGCCGTACAAGGGGCCAAGTAATGGGTCATTTCGGTAGACTCGTATCAGAGGATTTGCTGGAGCTATAAGGACAGTCGATTCTGCGACAATACTCTGGTCTTGGTTCGATACGGTGACGGTAATGCGTGCATCGCGGTATCTGACCGGCGATGTTGCCGTAAGAACGGATTTGCCGATGCCTGAGGCAGCCTGGAGAATCTGCTCGCCGTTCCTCCACGTATATACCAGGTTTGCCGCAGCAATACTCCCTCCCCCTGAGGTACGAAGATCAGGTACTGCGACCAGGCGGACTTGGCCTTCTGACGCAATAAGTGATCCTCCTTCGTACAATGGGTGGGTGGACGAGACCGGCTCTACCACAAGCGCCACATCTGCTGGGCGAAGCGTCACGGTTTTTGTGTATGTCTGCCCTCCATTTACTGCGGTCACGGTCACCGTCGTTGCCGTTCCGGCTGCGCCAGTGGTCACATATGCCGGCTCAGCTCCGCTTCCACGGCTTACAACCTCACCGTTAACAGATACGGTCACACTGCTTGCTGAGAGGTCGAAAACACTGCTCTCGGGCACAATAGTTACGGACTGGAACGGGCGGGGGTAATTAGGAGTAACAGTAAGTATTAAAGGGTCTGCTCCACTAAACTGAGCGTAAGAGGCGTATCCAAAGCCAAAAGCGCCAAGCACCAGGAACAGGGTGGCGGAAAAGCGCTTCATTACTACCAGTATACCTGTCTAAAGCCCCGCGGCTTCCCTTATAAACAAAGCCTAGGACTCCCGGTCTTCAGCCCAACTAAGGAGTATTACGGTTAACACGGAAAGAGTGGTTATAGGCAGGGCGTTTATTATTACCAACAGCTCGGCAACAAGTCCTCCCATAACAGCAAGCATCTTGGGAAGGGCTTTTTTGCCACTGAAATAGCTTATATCGTGAAGGGCGAACCAGATCCCAAAGATACAGGCGGCAAGAAACGTCATGTACAGGCTCCCGAGCATTAAAAATCCAGATAGAGTAAGGAAAAACTGTAGTAAATCAACGATTACTGCAAGACTCACCATAAGGACGGCGGTGAATTTGCTTATGCGCTGCTGCTTCTCCTCTCCTCCTCCGGGTATTGCGGCGGCTGCCCTCATAGCGCCCGCCTTGGCCCCGCGTCCTAGTGCCGCTCGAGCTCCTGCTGCAACTATCGGCGCAACCATACGCTAGCCTCCCTGCCCCTCATGCCGTTCCTTTTCGCGCTTGATCGCAAGAAGCTGGGAGGGATCTGAAGTTATGATCTGATCTTCCGTATACGAAGCCACGATCTTAATAGCTACGTGCTTCAGGCCTGCAAAGAAGAGTCCCTCTCCCACCCCCGACTCAAGCAGAAGAAACTTCTCCTCGTCGGTGAGGTTGAAGGTTTCTTTAAGGGAATCAATGACAGTCGGCGACTGCTTGAGAAGCAGCTGAATAGAGGAGTTACTTAATATAGGACGGCCGTACGGAGAACGGAGGAAGTCCTCAACGTCCTGGGTAATGGTTGCAAGGCCGAGGTAGTATTTGCGACCGCGCTTAGCGAGAGAGTAGAGGAAAGAAGCAGTATCCTCCGACTTCATCATCCACCATGCCTCGTCGATGACGAGAAGGCGCTTCTTGAGTTCCTGCCTAACGGCGTTCCATATGTAGTGGGTGATGATGTACATCGCCACAGGCTTCAACTCGTCCTCCATGTCGCGCACCGAGAAGACGATGAACTGCTTTTTAATATCGATGTTCGTGGGACGGTTCAGGAATCCGGCCCAGGTGCCGCGGGTGTATTTGGAAAGGCGCGTAACAAGAGACTGGCTTCCCTCCATACCGGAGAGTACGTTCTCGAAATCGGAAAGCAGTGGAGGCTCCATGCCGGTGAAATCAGCGTCCCCGGTAATGTCCTTCAGAGCGTATGTTTCAGTGATTGCGCGATCGATGATGGCGTCCTCTTCAGGAGTGAGGCCACCGAGCATGATGCGGAAGAGGCCCACGAGATTGATGATGTTAGCGCGCAGAATATCGGCAGGCTCCTCGTCCTCTTTCACGGGTGGCAAGTCAAAGGGATTTATATGGTGTTCAGAAGAAAGAGAAATATTAAAGGAGCGTCCTCCTGCAGCCTCGGCCAGGTATTCGTATTCCTTCTCAGGATCGATGACGATAACCTCCGTATCGAACATAAGGGAGCGGAGGATCTCAAGCTTCACCGCGTACGATTTACCGGAGCCGGACTTCGCGAAGACGACTGAGTTGTAGTTTTCGAGGGAGAAACGATCGAAGAGAATCAGGGATGAGTTGTGGCGATTGATGCCGTAAAGAATGCCCCGGTCACTTGAAAGGTCGAAGGAAACGAACGGGAAGATGGATGAAAGAGGAGAAGAGTTCAGCTTTGAGTGGACGTTCAATTCGTCGAGCGCAAGAGGAAGCGTCGAACGGAAGCCCTGCTCCTGTTCGAAGAGTGCAGGCTTGGTGTATACAAGCTTCGAGTCGAGAATTCCCCGCACTTCCCCCTCGACCTTATCAAGTTCCTCTTTGGAAGAGGCGTAGAGGGTCATGTAGAGGCCGACTTCGAAGAGTCGTTCTTGAGCCTGCTGGAGGGAGCTCCGCAAGCTTTCCAAGTCCTGGTATGCAGTATCGAGCATCGGGTCATTCACCAAACCCTTGCTTTCTCGTTCCATGATCTGGCTTTCGACTTCCGCTACCTTCTTCTGGAAGTTCCGGAGCATGATGCTCGTCTCGAGTGGATGAATGAAGATACCTACATCAAACACCTTATCGAGATTGATGATGGGAGTGAACCAAGAGTCCGTGAGGAAGCGAGGATACGAGATGGTATAGAAAGAGCGTGCCACTTTCTCACCAAGTTCAAGCTCGCGCGAGGCGACCTTGAGTGCGGCAGGGGCGATAGTGTCGGCAAGATTGAGAGTACCTTCCGCGTATATGTCCTTCGGAAGAACCGGGGTGACCTTGACCTCGTCCTCCTTCTTCCCGCGGTTTAGAAAATCAAGCAAAGCCATGTTATTGCGTGAGCCGTATCGGATTCTCAAGCTCGCTCACATTGAATGAGCGGTACAGAAGCTCGATGATTTCCTCCGTACCAAGAGGAACGGCACGAATGCCGGCTGACCCGAGCCCCCCCTGCACAAGCGCCATGCGCTGCTCGAGCTGTATACGGCTTTCTTCAAAGGAGGTGTCTCCCATAGTTTCCTCTTTCTTGGCTCCCCCGATAAAAGAAAGGGCACTTGTAACTGCTTTTGGAGAACCTCCTGAATACGGCACGACGATATAGAAGGTCTTTGTCATGATGTCGGCACCATCGATGAAGTTCCGGATGAAGCCGATGTATTCGCGAAGCTGCACGCGCATGAGCTCATTCGTCTGTGCGCTCATGCGCTCCTCGAGAAGCCCAAGATAGGGGCGGATGTCGGTCTTCCTCGAATGGATCACTATTTCCACTGAAAAATCGAGGGTGTTGAGGAAGTTCTGGAAGCCTCCGATAATAGCTTTCTGTTCGTCGTCACTTTTAAGGGCGAAGTTAAGAGAAGAGCACATCATGATGCCCCGGTACCCGCCGTCCTTGAGGATAACGATGCCGCTCCGGACTTCCTCTACCGGTACGAATGACTGGGATGCGCGGGAAGACACCATATTATTGATTTGCCTGCTTATCCTTAATGTCGAGGGACCAGGCAAGATCCTTCAGCTTCCCCTGGGTGAGGACGAGTTTCTCGCGAGTCGGGGCTGCCGGAGCTTCAGGGGCAGGAGAAGCTTCCTTTTTATCTTCTTTTTTCCACGTATAGAGACGGTCCTTCGTGTAAAAGGTAAGGGCGGCCTCGATAATGTCGACCAAGTTCTTATTGTTTACCTTATAAAATGCGAGGCCGCCCGAAAGAGCCGCAACTGGCATCGCAAGCAGCACTCCTATATATAAAGGAAGGGAGAGAAGGATGATGACGCAGAGGCCGATGCCGCCTGCGACATATACGAACTGCTTGAGGCTTAATGGTCCGAAGATCTTATCCTCGACCTCAATGAACTGGGGTACCTGGTACTCCTCCATGCGTATCAGTATACCCGATATCTGCTACTCAATTGGCTCTCGATACGGGTCGCTGCCGTATTCTTTCGTGATGGGAGCGCCTGTGTGCATGCGGTCGACCGGTGTAAGACGGACAGGAGCCATGGCAGGAGGAGGATAGGTTTGCGTAGAAGCTTGTTGAGCGGGGGCAGGAGGTGACTGAGGTACTGAACTAGGAACTGACGTAGGTGCTGGTTGTGGCACGTCTTGTATGGAGGGTTGATTCTGATACACAGGGGAAGGTTGAGTCAGCTCGTGCCCTTGAGCGTATTCCATGTCCTGGGCCATAGTTCGGACCGCAGGCTGTGTCATGACTGGAGGAGGTACGGGTGCTGGATTATTGATACTAGTAGGTACTTGTAGGGCTGGCGAATCTGGTTTGACGTACAGGTTTTGGGGATTTGCTACCGGCGCTGCGGAAACTGGCTCGGCAGTTTGGAGGTTCTGTGTCGAGACAAGACTGGGAACGGGCACTTGGGGGGCTGCGGGAGGTGTTTTTGGTCGAGCGCTTTCAAACATCGGGGTACTTTGCTGTACCTCGACTTGCTTGGCGCCTTCCGGCTCTCCTTCCGAGGGGTTCTCCCGCATGTGTTTCTGCAAAGGAATGAAAATGCGGATATTGAGCTCCTGCAGTATCGCTTTAGCTACGTCTGAGGGAACATCGGCAAGTACGAGCATTCCTAGAACCTCTGCAGGGCTCGTAAGTCCCATGAGCATATAGGTCGCCTGTTCTTCAAGCTTGCCGATAACGTCTACGTGCAACGAGTATGTCCTTCCAAGATCTTGAACTACCGGGGCAACGGAGCCGTCAACGATGAAGGATCGGACTCCTATCGGTAACGAGTTAAAAGTGGAAACGTACTGCTCGTGAGAGATCTCCATGCGCCTATTCTACCTCCAGTATCCTCGAGCGTTAGCGTTGTTCGCAAGCCAGTCTTGTATCGCGACGCTGTTTGGATGAGTTGCGCTCGTAACCGCCCGCGTGATCAGGTTAATTTCTGGAGGGGAGAGTTTTCCTTCGCGCTGAATCTCGGCAAGATCCCCTGCATTTAAGGTACTTATAACGCCAAGGTTCGTGAGTGCTGTCGTATTGAGTTTAGCTTTTGCCTTTGCGGACATTGTTGCGGCGTACGTTCCAGCAACCGGGTTTCCGGCAGTGACCGCTGCCTCGACCCTTCCTACCTTGCTTTGAGCACGAACGCTTGCGCGCTGCGTATTCGTCAGAGCACTGCTCTTAGCAAGAGCTTCGTTCTGATCGTTAGAAAGCATACTGTCTCCTGTTGCTGGATCAAACTGGTTAAGGAGATTATTGAAGGCGCCTGGGTTATATTTCGCCAGCATCTCAAGATCTTTACTAGAGAGATCTCGAATGGTAGTTCGATTTGCGTACCCTCCATTAATCGCAGACACAGCGTTATTGAACCGCGCATTAGAAAGTTTGTCTTTTGTACTAGACCCAAGCTTATCGCTCTTCATCATGCCTTCGAACTGGTCCGGTGAAAGATGCGCTGCAAGGTTGTCAATACTGTTTTGCAGGCTGGTATTCGACGCGATCTCGTCAGCAGAAAGACTTGCTAGTAAGCGTTCGCTTTCTGGAGAAAGGTTTCCGGCTGCAAGCTGATGTCGCAGATCATTAATAGCCACCACAGTTTCATCTTCTTTACTGCTCTCCTTCATTTCCTTCCTGAACTTTCGAACCTTCTCTGCCGCGTAGTCATACGTATCCCCGCCCGGAGCTGCAGCTTCTCCCGCACCCACCTTGCCCAGCACTGCCCCCATTCCCGGCAGCTTTCGCATATCCAGCGCGCCGCGCTGCATGGGCTTAAGGGTCATTCTTGTGAACGCTCGTACTGCAGGAGACTTTCCTAGAGGACTCTTCAGAGCCGCCATTCGCCCAAGGCGTCCAGTTCCGCTCATACCGAGATTTACGCCGCCGAATGCGAACTTCGTCGCGTTCCTTACAGCAAAGTCCACACCCAGGAACCCGGCCTTCGTTGAAACTTTCTTCGCAAAGAGGAGAGAGGCGATGAGCATTCCGCAGATAAGGAAGAACACGAGGAATATCTGCATCACTGATGCGTTCGGCTGCGATAGCGCTCCGGCAAGACTCCCTGATGTTCCGCTCGACTGTGCAAAAGTATCGCTTATCTTGAGGCTCGCGAAAATGAGCAGTAAGAAAATGGGGGCGAAGAAAGACTGATGGAGGAGCATTGTCCACCACTTCTTTCCATATTCCTGAAGGGGAGGAATGGCGAGCGCTGCGAAACCGAGGGGAGCGGAAATCATAAGGAACATCAGCATGACAGCTCGGACAATAAGCATTATTGCTCCGGCGAAAAGAACTGTGGCGCCTATAGTGGCGAAGAGAGCTAGGCCGATCATGACTGCCGCACCTATCTGTACCCCGTTATCGTCTGCATCGAATATAGAGCCTAGTCCGGTAGACTGCATGATATGACCCGCTATTCCCGTATTGACGATGCAATCCGCCTCCAGGTCTTCCCTGGCCTCTTCAAATGACCCGCTCTCTCTTGCTCCTCCCCCGTCAAACAAAGTTCCGCACGGATCGGAATTAGCTTGCGAATAGAGGACAGAGCTTAAGCCATTCGTCGTGTCGATTACCGCTTCTGCTGCAAAGAGGCTGAAGTTCATGAGAATGGCAAAGATGAGGAGCTGCGGCAGAGTTTTCTTCGCTGGATACGAATGCAAGTCAAGTATCATTGCAATACCGATGAATATGAACCCAAAGAGGAGAAGAATATTCCCTACATCCCGGAGAATGCTCCACGCAAGCAAGAGTCCTGGCGAGTTGCCGAGGAATATCGAGAATTGAAATACGGTCTTGACCATAGCAAGATTGAAAAGGCTGCCAGCTATGCCGAGAAGCAGGTTTGCAAACCCAAGTATGAAGATTGCTATGGCATCCAAGACGACAGTGCCTACGTTGCTAGCAACCGATTCAATAGCTCCCCCAGCTAACGAACCGACAACGGTGGATCCTTGGCAAAGTAAATTACCGCCGCATAAAGCAAACTCCGTAGTAAGAGGCAAGTCGCTCGATTCCGTAGGTGTTGCTGTCTCTTGAGCGTGCGCGATTGGAAATGCAAAAGCAAAAGAGAGAGAAATGAAGAGGGCGGTTAGTGCGATTTTCGCTCCCAAAGCATTCTTCATGGCGTTATCGGCAGGACGCGGCAAGGCGCGTCATCTGCGAGTAGAGGCTTCCAGGCTCTGCATTTCCTGTGTCCTGGCTCTCTGCTTCTGCTTCAGCAAGCGATCTTGTTCGTGAAAGCAGGTCATTGAAACTACTCACAAGAGTGTTGATTGCGGAGTCCGAAGCACTTGAATTACTCAAACGGATACGCTCAGCATCTATGTTCGAGAGCGTGGTAAGCGTGGTTCCTGCTTCTGCAAGTCGAGCGTTGGCAGTATTAAGTACTGCCGTCGCCTCCGCAGATCGCGCGCTGTTATTCGCGCAAGCTTGGCGTGCGTTTGTAGCCGCATTGGCTATTTTCTGCCAGCCGGACTGATACGTAGTTATCATTCCGCGTACCTGGCTGATGTTCTGTGCAAATCCGTCGCTTGCACTGGCTGTCCGTTGCAGGTAAGAAGGTCCTCCTCCCGGCGAAGGCTGCGAAAGACCCGAAAGGCCACCGCCTCCGAGCACCTGACTCACCATCTGTGTCATGAGCGCTCCAACGATCTCGTTAACTGAGTCTGCAAGCTCAAGCTGCCGCAAAGGGGATGTGGTGGTGATGCCCAGCGCGTTTTCAATAACTGCGCCCGGCGTACGGATCGGACACGCAGCGTTCGACTCTCGTCGCGACAGGTTTACACCAGTTGCAGCAGCTTCGGTTCCGTGTCTTCCGCACGGACCGCGCCATGAAAGAAATCCTTTCCCCCACCCAAGTTCAGTGATGCGCCGTTGCGCCGCAGAATCGAGCTGCCTAAAGAGTTCGTTACGCGCAAGCTGATAACGGCCGTACGGATTATTAGCCGGATTCTGGCTCTCGCAGAACCACCCGTTCAGAGAAAATCCTCGTCCTCTATAGCAGTCAGTGTATGGAAAACGCTCATTGAATCCGTAACTGCTTGTCGTGCGGTAGTACTCCGCCCTGAGAGTCCGGTTGATCTCGTCCTGAAATGGTGCACGTATCGATATCCCAGTATTGTCTTCAACTACGTCATCAAGTCCACGGAGAAAATCTTCGGCGACAGCGTCACCAAGACTAGTCAAGTTCTCTTCAAGGTCAGTTACGAAGGCGGGGGATCCTTCAAATCCAGAATTGATCCAATTAACGACGCTTTGCGTGAGCGACTGCACGACAGCTTTTGCCGCGGTCCAGGCAACTGCATCTCCGACCCACTTCAGCGTTGACGGGAAGTCCCCAACAATAGTCACAGGAAAGGCGTATGCCCTAGGCGCAGTTGCAGGTGCGTACAACCCTGCGCCGAAAATGAGCGCGCAGATGAGCCCCACCACCCCTTTTTTCAGTATATGTTTCATCGTTGTTGTTCGCGTCGAACTGCCGCAACGATATCTGCGCCCGGGCTTCCCGGAGCCGGCTCACCCTCGATAAGAACTCCCTGAGCAATGCCGCTAAATGCCTGCATTATCTCGGTACGAGCAGGAAGAAGCACTGCAAGTCCCCCCATCGTCAAAAGAGGATCGTCCTTGTAGCTGCTAATCGCTTTCGCTGCGCGCCCGGCTTGTTCAAGACCGCGTACAAGCCGGAGGTGGTTGTCGATTTGCGATGCAGGAGCAGGAGTTTGAAGAAGATCGGATGCGGCCTTCAGGTATTGATTCCCGAGAGTCTCAAGACGCGCAACGGCCGCAGCATCTTCGTTTGCAACAATTCTTTCGGCAAGCACGAACATGTCTGAGTCCGGCGCGTCCGGTACGGCGTTTCCAAATAGCAACTCAACACTTCCGGCGTACGCTGTATTGCTTGAGGTATTGTCCGTACGAATCGACACTCGCGTATACGAGGGAATGAGTGATCGCGCTGCCTCGTTCGTGTAGCTGGCAAGAAGTTCGTTGATAAGAGCCTCTTGTTCCTCGGGAGTCATCTTCTGCCCGCCGCTTGCCTGGATATACGCTTCAAAGAATGAGCGCCCAAACCGCTCTGTGAAGCTTCCCGTGGCAGGCCCCTCTCCAGGAATGTCCTCCTCTCCTATAGGATCTGCAGGGATCTGCGAAGAAAGAGATGTCGGGGTGAGAAGGCCGCGGCGCACTGCTTCCCCATCGGAGATGCCGTCGCTGTCTGTATCGGCAACGTTTGGATTTGTGCCGTAGAGAACTTCCTGCCAGTCCGGAAGACCGTCGGCATCTGTGTCTTTTGCAACGTATTCGGCGAGGATATCGTCGGTCAATTCTGCGTTCACTGGCCTAGTTTCCGGGAACTGGAAACCGGGGAGTGCGTACCCGCCCGCGACCATGAGTACGGCTATGAGTGATGCTCCTCCGATACGAGCGCTTTTCGCGGAAATAGGCATAAAAGCTAGCTAAATACTAGCATGAACACTGGATGAATGGGGAAAAGTACTGCATAACCATGTATAAGCATCTGGATAACTATGTGCACAGACAGGCGACATCCTGTGCGTTACGCCAGGTTCTTCAAAATGGTTCGCCAATCCTCAAGAGAAAGCTCTTCCGGGCGCGCTTTGGGAGGAATACGTGCCGCTTCGAACGCTTTTTTCACCTTATTATGCCCGTAGTTGAGAGCTAAGTTGCCAGCAAGAACTTTTCTTTTGTGAGCAAACCCGGTTTTTAGAAGTTCAAAGAAGGATCCCTCTTCCTTGGAGTTCCTAAACGCATCTTTCCTAATATCTTGTATGGAAATAACGGCTGAATCCACCTTCGGAGCCGGCCGAAACGCTCCTTTTGGAACAGTGAAGCAATACTTCGGGCTTCCGTATGCCTTCACCGAGAGCGAGAGCAGGCTCTCCTTATGGTTCTTCTCTCCTCTCCCTGTGATACGCACCGCCACTTCCTTCTGGACAAGAAGGGTCATGGATCTGGGTTTCTGTTTTGCAGTGAGGAACGTCCTGATGATCTCACCGGTGATGTAGTACGGAATGTTGGCGACGAGGGAATACTCTTTCGGAAGTGAAGACAAGTTGAACGTACGGATGTCTTCGTGCACGAGCATTAACTTCTTTGCTTTGATCTCTTTTTTAAATGTTTGCGTAAGTTCTTTAAGCAATTCTCCGTCCGCCTCGACTGCCGTTACGTTGTGCCCTTCTTTGAGAAGCGCGCGCGTAAGCATTCCGGTGCCCGGACCGATCTCAAGCACACGTTCTTTTTTTGAAAGTCCGGCAGCCTGCACGATACGCTCAGCAGTCGCCGGGTGCATGAGAAAGTTCTGTCCGAGTGATTTCTTTGCCATGTCAGATCTGTATTACGTCCTCATACTCGTCTGCTTCAATGAGTGAGACAAGTGAGGGGTCGATGTCGCGCAGGAATTGCGACGGTTCCGAAAAGAAGTCAGTTCCATACACGCGGCGTATGCGCGCAAGCGTGAGCACAAGACGTTTCCTTGCACGAGTAACGGCGACATAGAAGAGGCGGCGCTCCTCTTCTTCGTCCCGTTCTTCCTCGTCCATGCTCTCATGCGGGAAGAGTCCTTCTTCAAGTCCCGTTACGAACACGAGATCGAATTCAAGTCCTTTTGCTGCATGCACAGTCATCAACGTCACTCCTTTTTTCTTCGCTTCAAGAGGACGATCCATCTCGTCCTGATCACTTGCAAGTGCGCTATCGGCGAGAAAGGAAGCGATGCCGTCTCTTCCCGGAATTTCGTCGTGTCTGCTTGCAAGCGCGGCAAGTTCCCTGATGTTCTCAAGTCGGTCTTGTCCCTCGTCCCCTTCCTTAAGGAGCGCGGCCTCCATGCCGCTTTTCTCAAGGACAAGCTTCACGAATGCAGAAGGAGGAAGGGTCTCTGCGGCTTCGCCGAGCTCGCGCACCACATTCTCAAAAGACTCAACCTTTGCGCGGTCTGAGGGCCGCAGCTCGTTTGATCTTCCTGCCGTTATTTTTCCCAAAGTCACCTTCCCGATTCCTCTTGAAGGCGACTGCACAGCACGTATACGATCAGCTTCCCGGTCCGGTTCAAGCGCAAGGCGCGCCCAGGCAAGTACGTCCTTAACTTCTTTGCGATCGAAGAAGCGGGTACCAAGAAGCCGGTATGGTATTTGCGCGCGAAGGAACGCTTCTTCGAGTGCGCGTGATTGCGCATTTGTGCGATAGAGAACGGCGATCTCTTCAAACGGAAAGTTAGAACGTGATACTTCGCGCACAACCCACGACGCTTCTTCTTCTGCATTGCCTGCAGCATGTATGGTGATACGTTCCCCGTCTGGATTGTTGGTGACGGACCTCTTCTCCTTTCGGTTCACGTTCTTCTCGATGATCTCGTTTGCGGCTGCAACGATGGTCTTAGTTGAGCGGTAGTTATGCTCAAGCACGATGTGTTGTGCGTTTGGATACGTCTCTTCGAAGCGGAGTAAATTGTCGATAGTTGAACCTCTCCACGTGTATATGGACTGATCGATGTCGCCGACGACGAAGATGTTCTTTTGTTCTCCGGAAATGAGATCTACAAGTTTCCCTTGAAGCGCGTTGGTGTCCTGGTACTCGTCGATATGAAGGTATGAAAAACGGTTCTGCACATGCTCGCGAACGTCTTCATGGCGTTCGAGCAATCGCACAGGAAGCATGATGAGATCGTCGAAGTCGAGCGCCTTCTCGCTCTTGAGTGTGTCTTCGTACTTCGCCCATGCTTCTGCGGTCATGCGCGCACGGAAGCTTTCGCGTCCGTACTTTTCCCGAAACTCCTGAAGGCCCGCACCTTCGCTTTTTGCTTTTGAAATGCGCGCAAGTATCGCGGCAGGCGGAATCTCTTTGGGATCTACATCAAGTTCCTTGAGCGCCTTGCGAATCGCGCTCTTCGAGTCGTCGCGGTCGTACACGCAGAAATGCCGGGGTATGCCCATGACCGATCCGTACGTTTCAAGGAGTTCGCGCCCAAGTCCGTGGAAGGTCGCGACAAAGGGAAGGCCGTACGCTCCGGGACGGCGGTCCCTCCCCTCCTGTATGCCGAGCATGCGGGCAAGGCGCTCCCGCATCTCACGCGCAGCCTTATTAGTGAAGGTGACGGCAAGGATCTTCTCAGGCGGAACGCCCTTTCGGATCAAGTGATACGCGCGGGTGGTGAGGACGGCGGTCTTCCCCGATCCGGCTCCGGCAAGGACCGAGACCGGGCCTTCAGTGGCTAAAACCGCCTCCTTTTGGCGGTCGTTCAGGCGGGCAAGGTATGGAGGCAGGGGGTTATCCACCTCAAGAGTATACCAAAGAAAGGGGCAAAAAGTATAGAAAATAGGCCGTTTTTCGGCTACTGTCGCCCTTCATGGACCCTTTAGGTTGTCCTCTGTCAAGAGTTGACCGCCCTTCCTCCCAGGCTATACTGGCCTGGTTGACTGTTTGCTGAAACGCAAAGGATTGGCTTATCTAAAGCATTTTAGGTAAGCCAATCCCTGTATTCTGAAGAAACGCTGAAGCCCCAAACACCACGTATTAAACACAACCCGAATCTTTCCGAAGCAGCTATCGTTCGTTTCGTTCGGAATGCATACGTAGCAGTTGGTACAGCCGGAGCACTGGCTGTCCTTCTCGGCCTTCTCACCCTTTTCGTACCCCGTTCCGCGATAGCCGAGTGGCCGATTTTCGGCACCCCGGCAGTCGCTAACGAAGGACTTTTGCACGACCCCAAGCTCGCCCTTCTTAAGGCGGCGGTGAATCCCGATCCCAATCCCACCAAGGGAAGCCAACTCCTTGCCCTTTCAGGAGGAGCAGCCCTCATTCCCGCAAGCGGCGTGGAAGGAACGGTCGTTGAGCCAGGAAGCTCCGGCAACGGCAGCGTCTCCGTATATACAGTCCGCGAGGGAGACTCCCTATCTGAGATCGCTGAGATGTTCGGCGTCTCCATGAACACTGTGCTCTGGGCCAATGACATCAGGGATCCGAAGACCGTCACCCCGGGCACGACCCTCGTCATTCTTCCGGTCTCGGGCATCCAGCACACAGTGAAGGGCGGCGAGACCCTCGCTTCCATCGCGCGCAAGTATGATGCAGACGCCGGTGACATTGCCGCATACAACGGTCTTGATGCCGAAAGCGGCATTACGTCTGGGACGGAGATAATCGTTCCGGGAGGCCGTATCGCAGTTGAGAAGCCGGCACCGAAGGCAAAGAAAGCGGCTACAAAGAGTGCAACTAAGGCTCCTGCTGCAGCAAAGACTACGACAGCAAGTCTTGGTAACTGGGGCAATCCGCTTCCGGGAGGACGCGTCTCGCAGGGCATACACGGATACAACGGCATCGACGTCTCGGCTCCCTCAGGTACTCCTATCTATGCGGCAGCAGGAGGAACCATCGTGGTTGCAAAGGGCGGTGGCGGATACAACGGAGGCTACGGAAACTACATCGTGATTGACCACGGAAACGGCACGCAGACTCTCTACGCCCACATGTCGAGCCTCGCAGTCTCAGGCGGCTCGGTATCGAAGGGATCGCTTATCGGATACGTTGGAAACACGGGACGCTCCACCGGAAGCCATCTCCACTTTGAAGTACGCGGTGCAAAGAATCCTTTGGCGCGGTAGGGTTCGAAACCTAAACTGCCAGCAGCGCATTTGACATACAAGGATAAGTATGTAATATATGAGAGCCGAGTTAGTATCGGCCTTGAACCGCAAGGAGGAGCGACATGTCGCTTTGCACCTATCGGGTCTAGATGAACCTCGCCTCCTAACGGAGGCATTGGACAAATCGTCCAACTCTTCCTGACCAGAAGAGTCCGCTAGGCGTTAGAAGCCGACTGATAGCCCTAAATGTGATCATGCGGGCCAGATATGGAGGGAACAGCCGCTATCTTCGGACGGCGGCTTTTCATTTGTATACTCGTTCCAAAGTTAGAAAAGTTCCAACATCGTCCCAGACTGCCAAAATAAAAGAAAAGCGAGGACATTTGTCCTCACTTTCCTTTAGACCGTAGATAGTTCTAAATACTCACTACCGAACTCTTCTCTGCATCAATCACTCTGTACACATGCGCCATTGCGATGAAGATGACTGGGAGTGCAACGAGAAGTCCAACAACAAGACAGACAAGACCGAGAAGCGCGATAAGCACGAAGGTGAGCGATAGAAGAAATAGCTTGCCGCGGTTTCCTTTTGTAAGACGGACACTCTCCTTTATCGAAGCAATAGGTCCAAGATGCTTATCGATCACCACGTATCCCGTAAGCGAAAGCGCGATCGAGAGAATGATGGAGGGAACGAGAAGTAGTAGAGCCAGAAGACCTATCCAGCCAACCAGGAAATAGAGACCTGCGGCAATAGCAATCGGGATGAGAAAGGCGGCTACAAGAATCACAATCACAAGAAGATTCGCACCAAAGAACCTTAGGAATAGTCCGGGTTTCCAGAGGTCAGCAAGACGTACCTCGGCCACATTGTCATGCGTCTTCAAGGCAAAGTTGGTTCCCGCAAGCTGTAGGAAGCTTCCTAGGACCAAAGAGATGAGGCTAATACCAACGATCATGGGGATAGAAGCGTCCTTGTTTGGGTCAGGAATCAGGAAGTCAATAGCCGCGAGAAGCAGCGTGACGCCGATCAGGAACCAGGGGCGCTTCTTGAAGGTCTCCCAGCCGTAGCGGACTGCGTCGCGTATCGAGAATGTTTCCATACTATTGGTCTATATGCTCCTTGCATGTATCCGCTGAAGGATCGGCTTCAAGGCGGTCCTCTTCTATATTCTTCCCGCATACTTTGCAGGTTCCGTACGTATTGTTGTCGATGCGCACAAGCGCATCCTTCACCTCGTTGTACCTGATCTCAAGATCGGTGAGAATGGCGGTGTTCTCACTGTATTCCTCCATCTGGTCGGCGCGGTCGTTCGGGTCCGCTTCCTGTTCGGTTCCCTGAGGAACGGCTTCCCAGTCAGCAGGATTTGAAGGATTCCTCCTCCCGATACTTCCCATTTCTTTTTCAAGGCGCGTCTTCTCTTCCTCAAGGCGTCCGCGGTACTTCGTGGTGTCGATCATATGGCCTCAACACTACCATGCCCTACTGCCCTCCGCGAGTGGCGTTGAGGCGTGCGACAAGAGTCGTAAAGGCAGCTTCGTTCCGGGCGATCAGAAGCGTTTCCTTGTCGCTGTATCCATAGAGGAGAAGCGTCCTTCCTTCGCTGTCCCTCAACGCGCGCACGTCGATGTTCGAGACGATGTCGTCGACAAAGAAAGCGGAAGCAGTAGGTGGTATAGAAACAGTCGTCGTTGCGACTAGGTCGGATACGGGCGCTGGATACTGCGGATAGAGAGGTTCGAGGTCGGCGAGCATGCTGCTTTCCCAGGCGAGCATGCCGGCGAACGTCCGCTCATATGAGTTCACCCTGAAGATGAAGAACGGACTTGCTTCCGCTTGCGCGGCGACAACGCCGACGGTGCTTGAGAGGTCCACGTTCCGGAAGATAATGTCCGGAGCTCCAAGGTTAAGGAGGCGTATAAGCGCTCCTCCGGGCTGCGGTGCACTTTGGAGACCGAGAGTCGTCGTGCTTGCTGCAGTCACGTACGTGATAAGAATGTTGCCGTCAACAAGCGGCTGCGACGCTGCGTCAGCAAGGTCCTGGCGATAGTTAGGTCCATCGAGCTCCATCTTCTCGTCGGCAAGAATGAGGGATGGCACGCCAAGCGCTACGTTTGTCTCTTCCCCAGTGCTCATGAAGCGGTATGCGGCAAACAATCCCCCTATGCCAACGATGATGAGGAGTACGGCAAGCACGACCGGCAGAACGGTGCTCTTCTTTTTAACGCTCGTAGTCGTGCGGACTCCAGTATCGCTGTCTGCGGCAAGTACCGTGAACTTCGAGGCCTGTTTTTCGTCGATACGATCGGCGAAATCGGAAGTGTAGGTGTGAAGCGGTGCAGGACCGGTATCCATCGGCACCACGCCGATCGGCGGTATGGGAGGCGGCGGAGATGGCTCTGGAGCCTGAGGCTTCGGGGGGGCGGGAGGAAAGGGTGAAAAGATAGGTTGCGGGATAGGAGGCGGCGGGGGTGGAGCCTGCTCTTGATGCTCTGCCACTTTCTGCCTCAGGCGTGCAAGGACTTCTTCTCTCTTTTCGGCATCGTTTGGCTCCGAAGGAGTTCCCTGAAGCGGAACAGTCTGCGGGCGCGGGAAGATAAGCGATCCCTCCTCTTTAGGAGGAAGCTCTGGGAGCGCTTCTTGCGGAAGGGTCTCGAGCTTATTTATAGGGCCTTTATCTTTTTTCGGAAGAGGCTCCTCTACGGGCGGCGGAGGCGGAGGTGGCGGTTTGGGAGTAACCGGCATCGGCTGGTTGGTAAGCTCTGCGACATCCTTTGCGTACGTGCGAATGTACTGCGACATGTCGCGGGGAGGCGCGTCCTGTTGGGGCGGAGGGGTAGGAGTTGGGTTCGGGTCGGCCATTCCTTTCTATTTTAACGCACAAGGCCCCGCTTCGGGGCCTTTGCTGTGAGCACTTATCCTCTAGTTCCTATCAGGAACTTCTTCGGATCATCGCACATGTCGGTGAAGGCGTGTGCTGCTTCCTTGAGCTTGGCGGAAGAGGACTTCCCGAAGGAAATGACCTCCACTTGGACGCCGTGCATATCGAGATATTCGATGAGAGGTACGAAGTCACCATCGCCGGAAGCGATGATCACGGTGTCGAGCTTAGGAGAAAGCTTGACCGCGTCTATCGCAATGCCAACGTCCCAATCGGCCTTCTTGGCTCCGTCCGAGAATACCTGGAGGCCTTTTACCTTAGTCTCAATGCCGATCTTGGTAAGGGCGTCGAAGAAGGCGCTTTCTTCCCCGCTTTCGGTAGAGATCACGTATGCGATAGCGCGCACGAGTATGCGGTCGCCCACAGCCTCTTCAAGGACTTTCTGAAAATTGACCCTGGTCTTATATAGGTGCTTGGCGCTGTGATACAGGTTCTGCGTATCGATGAACACGCCTACGCGCTGCGCCGGATGCTTGATTACTGCCATATAAATGTGTGTTAGATAAGGCGAAGATGCCTTTTGTTATTAAAACTGGTGGCGAGTGCGCCACAGATAAATAGTAGCACTTGTCTGCTTGCTAAACGCGAAAGAAAGGCCCGTATGGCCTTTACTTCTTAAGCCCGAGCTTCTTGATCAAATTCGAGTACTGGCGCTTGTTGTTCTTCTCAAGATAGCGAAGATGCGAGCGGCGGTCAGCGACCATCTGGAGAAGGCCCCGGCGGGAGTGGAAATCCTTGGGATTCTTCTTGAGGTGCTTGGTAAGCTCGTCGATCTGACGGGAAAGCAGGCCGACCTGCACCGAGGCGGAGCCAGTGTCAGCGGGATGCATAGCCACGCCTTTCATCGTGGCCGTCTTCACACGTTTCGTAAGCATTGAATGTACCTTACCACACCTTGATAAATCGCGCAAGTGTCCCAGAATGAGGTTCGCACAATATTCAGGCTATACTATGTTCATGAACGCTGAGGCCCTAAAGCGGCAATTCCTTGAATATATAGAGATTGAGCGCGGCCGCGCAGTCAAAACGATCGAAAATTACGATCATTACCTCACCCGTTTCTTCACACAAATGAACATTACTGAAATTTCGGACATTACTGACTCTAGTGTCCGGGAATTCCGCATGTGGCTCAATCGCCAGCCTGGCGCAGGAGGCTCTTCGATGAAGCGTCGCACCCAGAACTACTACCTCATCGCCCTACGCGCCTTCTTAAAGTATCTCCGGAAGCGCGACATAGACGGAATGTCTCCTGAGAAGATAGAACTTGCGAAAACTCCGGAACGTTCACTCGATCTCATCAGTCCTGCAGAGCTTAATCGCCTTATGGATGCTGCTTCCGGTGACGACGAGCGCTCTCTCCGCGACAAGGCGATCATGGAACTCCTCTTTTCTACGGGCCTACGCGTATCTGAGCTCTGTTCTCTCGATACGGACCTCGACTTAACGCGCGATGAGTTCTCCATTCGCGGAAAGGGAGACAAAGTGCGGGTGGTATTCCTCTCCCCTGCTGCCAAGGACGCAGTTCGGGCGTATCTGAAAGCCCGGAAGGACATGGAAGAAGCGCTCTTTGTGAGCGTCCCGCGCAAAGGAAAATCCCCTACCCGGCTTACTCCCCGCTCCATTGAGCTCCTTATGAAAACGTACGCGGCCAAGGCGGGTATTACGAAGAAAGTCACGCCGCACGTGCTCCGCCACTCCTTTGCCACTGACCTTCTTTCAAACGGCGCTGATATCCGTTCGGTGCAGCAGCTTTTGGGGCACGCTTCCATTAACACAACTCAGATATACACCCACGTCACGGATGCGCATTTGAGGGAAGTGCATAAGAAGTTCCATTCGAGGAGTCGTTAGTAAACGTAACGTTCTGCTGGCAGTCTGGGACGATGTTGGAACCAGAATCCTTGACAATTGCACTTAAATAGTGTAATATAGTTAATGGCAAAGAAGCCTGGACAGGAATGTCCGTAACTACCCGGAAGGGTCCTAGGAATAGGAGAAGGCACCTTGAATTACGTACAGAAGCTGATCGTTGGTTCAACGAACCTCAACCAGATGCGAGCGGAGATTAAGGCGGTCGCGACCACGATTGCCTCCATGGTGAATCGGGTCGATAATCCTGGCAACCCATTGTGTCTCTCAAACACACACAAGACTCCCTCGGGCATTGCCTGGTCGGTAAGCCAAAGCAACTATGGCCATCGCAGCATTCACATTGTCTGCTACGCGGCTGACGAAGATGGCACACCGATCTACAATACCCGCGACCACGAGATGGCGGTCTCTGACGTTCAGGCAGTTCACGAATCCCTGGAACCATTTCTGGTTTGGGCGATTTCCAACTTTCCCGAGCTTTCAGAGCAGCTAAAGCCGATTTTTGCGGCGTCTGAGTCCTGATCCAGAGCCCTGACAAGAAGAGCCCCTTCGCTCTTTACGTTGGGGTTCTCTTGTTTTTATAGCTGGCAGTCTGGGACGATGTTGGAACCGCTTTAAATAGCTTGACAAAGAGGCATATATATGTATACTAATATAGTTCCACTTAGGGAGTGTTTTAAATGATCAACAAGTTCCTTTTGGGTATGGGTCTTGCCGCCTTTGGGACCGCTGCCTGCTCGCCGCAGGCGCAGGAACCTTCGGGTGAGCTTTCGGCAGACGAGCTGGCCTTCATCGAAGATGCGCAGGACTTCTGCCCCGGCACCTACCCCCGAACCAATATTCGGCAGTGCAACGCCAGTATCATTCTGGACTCTGGCAAAATCGAGAGCCTCCACGGCTACGAGATCCGCGGCGGCGAGGTCATCGTTCACCTCGACGACGCCTGGGGCGCTGATCCGAACGACTCGGGTCGCGTATGGCACTTCAACTACCCCGAATTCTACGCGACCTTCGGCGGTCGGATGGCTAAGAGCTAAGCCAGTGCTGAATAGCCAGGAATGGGCGCTTCGAAAGGGGCGCCCGTTTTCTTTATATTGCTGGCAGTTTAGGTTTGGAACCTCTGGTATACAATGCCTCAATGAAAATAATTTCCTGGAACGTGAATGGAATCCGCGCCGTGCATCGGAAGGGACTTTTCGCTCCCTTCCTTAAGAAATACCGCCCTGACATTCTTTGCCTCCAGGAAACGAAGGCCGAACAGGGCCAAGCAGAGATCGATCTTGAGGAATACGAGGAATACTGGAACTCAAGCAAGCATCGTAAAGGGTATAGCGGGACCGCCATCTTTACGAAAATGACGCCGAACGACGTTTTGTTCGGCATGCCAGAGGATATTGCAGACAAATATCAGCTTGCGAACGATGGGTATGGAGACCCGAATGAGGAGGGACGTATCATCGCCGCCGACATGCACGATTTTTATGTGGTGTCGGTCTATACCCCGAACGCCAAGGATGATCTTTCGCGACTTTCCCTTCGTCATACACAATGGGACCCTGCATTCCTCGAATACATGAAGCGGCTTAAGGAAGAAAAACCAGTTGTTTTTTGTGGAGACCTCAATGTCGCACATATGCCGGAGGACATTGCCCGTCCCAAGGAGAATGAAGGCAGGAAGGGGTTCACCAGAGAGGAACGAGAAGGTATCGATAAGATCGTTGAGGCAGGATTCGTTGACACTTTTCGGATGTATACAAAAGGCGGCGGGCACTATACGTGGTGGAGTCCTTGGAGTATGGCCCGGGAACGGAATATCGGTTGGCGCATTGATTACATTTTTAGCTCAAAAGATTTCTCTGCTCATATCGCCACTGCGGACATACACCCTGACGTCTATGGCTCCGATCACTGCCCTGTCTCCATTACTCTTAAATAATCTAAAGGACATATCCACAGGGCTATGTCCTTTACAATGTCCTATATAGGAATACAATATCTATCGGACAGGCAGATCTTTCCAGTTCTTTGATCAGGTGTAGTAGCGCGCATTTCCCGGACCCGCCACCGATTCGGGGCGATCCCCGCCAAATTAAGTGGGCGAGGAAAGGACGTTGCACGTGAAAGCACAAAAACAAGACCGACCAGCGAATCGATTTCTCCTGGGGGCCGCCAAAATCCCTGCCCTTCTCTTATTTTGGCCCTCAACCTTGATTCAGGTCAGTTACGGCAAGAGGCCGCGTAGAGTATTTCAATCCTGGAATCCTCTCCGCGGCCTCTTTCTTTTCACGGGAAACGTTGCACGTGTAACTATTCCACGTGATGTTTTTTGAGTATTTCTTGGAGCTCAGCTTCTTCCCGCTCCTCTTTTTTCTTCCTGCCCTCGTCTCCTAAAAGCTTGAGTTCACTGTCAGAAAGAAGAGCTAGTTCTGAAGATCTCTTTTCGAGGTATTTCTCAGTGTTTCGTTTCGGATCTTCTAGTACCTCATCAAGAAGCGTATTTAGAATCCAGCCCATTCGTGGGCCGGGTTGCACGTGTAACCGTTCCATAAGGACCTGGCCGTCGATTTTAAGCATTTTCACAGATATAGGATCCCGAAGAGCTTCTTCGACCATCGCCTTGTATTTCCTGAATCTAAATGGCTGCTCCTTCGGACGTCCGGTTCCTATACGGTCACAGATACGGAGATTCAATAAATCCCATATATTCTCTTCCCCCACATTGCGTATCATTCTGCGAACAGCTGAAAGAGTGATTTGTTCGGGATCAGAGAAGAACATGTGCCACCGCACCAATTTGGTGACCTTTTCTATTGTTTCCCGTGAAAAGCGCAAATCCTCCAAAGCCTTGCGTGTTACACGTGAACCCACTACTTCATGTCCGTAGAAGGTCCAATCGTTCTTTTCCTCTGATCTGCGGCGTGTTTCAGGCTTAGAAATGTCGTGAAACAAGGCAGCAAGGCGAATATCAAAGCTCCATTCCTTATCCGCAGCGTGCTGCAACGCCCGTAGATTATGCTCAAATACTGTATAGCTGTGGGCTTGATTCTGGTCTATGCCTATGCCTCGGAGAAGGTCAGGAGCTATATATTCAAGTAGTCCAAGCTGCTGACAGAGCACGAGGGCCATCATCGGCTGGCTTGAATTCAGTATGCGTACGAACTCATCCCGTATGCGCTCCTTTGAAATATGTCCTAGATTATGGGCCTTTTTCTGTATTGCGGCTGCAGTATCTGCGTCAAGGGCAAAGCCAAGCTCTGCAACAAGGCGTACGGCACGCATGAGACGAAGGGCGTCTTCCTCAAAGCGCTCCTCAGGATTCCCGACTGTGCGCAGGACTTTATGTTGAATATCGTCATGTCCTTTATACGGATCTACTATTTGTCCTTTAGAATCCTCGTAGGCCAAGGCGTTAATAGTGAAGTCTCGGCGAGCAAGATCTTCCTCAAGACTTTCACCGAACTCCACTTTATCTGGCCTCCGCTTGTCCGAATATCCTGTTTCGGTGCGGTAGGGAGTTACCTCGATAACTGCCAGCCGCTCGTCCTCGGAGTCAGTCTTTACCCCAACAGTTCCGAAGTCGTTCTCATAGAAAGAGTCGGTGAAGACATTTTGTATATCTTCCGGCTTTGCGTTCGTGGTCACATCCCAGTCTTTGGGGGAGCGACCTATCACAAGATCGCGTACGCAGCCACCTACTAAATACGCCTCAAATCCCGCTTCGCGAAGTAGGGCAGTCACCCTCCGAACTTCCTCCGGAATCTCAAAATGCATAGCAAAATAGTAGCCTGCGTTAACTCTTTTTCCTAACGTGTAGTATGGTGCGAGTAAGCCCCTGTGGTGAAATGGATATCACAACTGTCTTCGGAACAGTCGTTCTAGGTTCGAGTCCTGGCGGGGGCACTAGAAAGCAGTCAATCAATCGTGCTATGATTCGCGTCGAAGCGGATATGGTTTAGTGGTAAAACGCGTCCTTGCCAAGGACGAGTCGGGAGTTCGATTCTCCCTATCCGCACAACGTAGCGCAAAGGACGGCCAATAAGCCGTCCTTTGCCTTAATGAAAAATGGGGATAAAACAGGGGATATGTGGATAAAGGACAAAAGTCAAAACAAAGGAAGTTAGCAGTAAGTCCTAATAAAAAGTAGTAAATAGGCTGTAAAACTCAAGGTCTTACCTGAAATTCAACACTCTGTCGGGCCGCCGAGATTCGAACTCGAGCTAAATCCTCCCAAAGGACTCGTGCTACCACTACACTACGGCCCGACAGAACGCTCAATTTATGGGTTTTCTCACTATATGGTATTCTCGCACCTAAAGCGGGATTAGTTTAATGGTAGAACATCAGTTTTCCAAACTGAGAGCAGGAGTTCGATTCTCCTATCCCGCACATATGACTTTTGGGACTAAAGTGACGTCTTGACAATCAGGGCCTATTTACAGGGTATTTATGTAATTCAGAGTTTAAGCGTCATATACCACGTTGCTGCTTTTCACCCACGGCGTAGAATCTGGGTGAGATGTATAGGCTTTACATAGACGAGACCGGTATGAATACCCTTACCGGCATAGATCCAACTATGCCCCATTTTGCCGTGGGAGGAGCTGTAGTACATAAGCATGGCAACGAATTCATCATTAAGAGGGGAGACCAAATACGTTTCAAATATTGGGGGCACACCGACGTAACATTCCGTGGGACCGACATGCGGGGCTGGAAAGGAGATTTCTTAAACTTTCGAGACATAGCTGATCCTATCACTTCGGTCGTTATAGACGACAGAAGCTCACTGAGGGCAGGGTTTGAAGCGGACTTCGAAAAATACATTGAGAAGACAAGCTTTCGATTTATATGGACAGGTGTAAATAAGCTCGACTGGATAAAGAAAACACCAAGTGTTTTGCCAGCGCTCGCTAATCCGACAGCAAAAGGGTGGGTTCCAGTCATAACGTCGCACGAAAAGAAACTGTCGCGGCTATTGTACGAAGAAACAATTCAAACATTCATCGCTTTCTTGATGAAAAAGCCTGATACCACTGGCCAAGTGATTGTTGAGGCTGCGACTTTCGTCCAAGATTCAAATATTCTTCGAATTTACAACGACTACATGTCGAAGGGAGTTCCGGCGCTGGGTCTTTCTAGAAGCCAAGTTCGTAAAATTCTCACCTGTATCTCTTTTGTCACAAAAAGAAATCGTGATACTGAGACTCAGCTCGCAGATATTGGAACCCACTTTCTTAATGTAGAAGCGAGGAGTATTGATAAGACGCTACTAAGAACTCTTACGCCTTTCGAGGCAAGTGTCTCAAAAATTTTCCACAGAAAGGGCTTTTCGAACAAGGTGGGGACCACTAAGACGCCGAGTATTAAGAGGGTTTAACTTCAACTAGATACTGCAAAATCGCCCTTTTTACGGGGCGATTTTGTTAGGGATTGAGCCCGCAGATGGCTCTTTCCCATACTCCCTAAAAGTATACGTATGCCAAATGTGCTGTCAATGAAGGGCAAGGGGGGCCAATAGAATAACTCTGGGGACACTAGAGAGCTCACAGAAGGCCAGAATATAGCAATCAAAGGTCGCGCCTCCGGTCAACTCGAGGGACTTAGGGACTTGAGGGACTTATTTCAGGCAACATGTCGTATCTCATCCTCACCCTCAAACATACTCCTCCACCGCTTGATACGTGCTAGCAGGATAGGAGTATCAGGGTGTTTCTCGAGAGCCACGATGTCCTTGAGGAGCTTCTTGGTGAATGTCTTATGCCGCCGAGGAATAGTTCGAACATCCTCCACGACAGGGCACATATTGAGGTGCTACCATTCAGTGCATGGGTTTTGAATCTAAAGACTTCGGTAGTGAGGGGAAGAGGAGTTCTGCTACGCCTTTTGATATTCAGGCAATCGAAGGAACCTTTAAAGCTATGGAGGGCCGTACGCAGGCCCGCCTCCTACTTCTCGCCGAACAGGAACGAAATCCGGGATCCAATATTGACTTCATGAATCCTGAGAATGTTTCTCACGAAGTACGACAATCTGCTGGTCTTCAATGGGTAACTGGAGACGATAGCGCCGCGTTTAGAGACTTAGTTGAAGACTCAGCAAATAGTACCCGTGATTTGAATCCTGAAGAAGAACAGGGACTTCGAGCACTACTAGCTGACATCCGAAATAGGAAAGACAAGCGCCACTAGACAACTCTTCATGCGTTCTGTATGGTACGAATGGTATAGATTTGGACAGGAAAATTATTAAAGTAAAGTTTTTCACTATTATGGCTATAACCAAGAACAGCCTGGTACTTCTCGCTGTCGGCATTCTTATGCTCGGCGCAGCAGTATTGGTACCAGCACCCGCAAGCGCGCAGTCCTGCGTCTTCACGAGGAACCTCGCCGTAGGGTCTTCGGGATCGGACGTGTACTGCCTTCAGAACTGGCTTGCTGCCCAGGGATACTTCACCGCAGGCGCAACCGGCTACTACGGTCCCGCAACCCAGCAGGCAGTCATTCGCTGGCAGATCGCACAGGGTCAGGCAGCTACCGGCGTATTCACTCCGGTCCGCCAGCTTGCTCCTCTCGCATACACCAGCAACTCAAGCGGGGCAGTGAATGCCATTGAGGACGCCGTTGAAGCGCTCGAAGAAGCCTGGGACGAAGTCGATGACGCAAAGGACGGAAGCGACCGTGACGACGCGGAGGATCTTATCCGCGACGCCCAGCAGTCGCTTGTTGACGCCATGAAGGCATTTGTGGCCGGAGACTACAGCCGCGCTATCAACGATGCCGAGGACGCCCAGGAAGCCGCTGAGGACGCTATCGACGAAGTCGACGGCGACAGCAGCAATGGCGACAAGGACGATGCCAAGGATGCGATCGAGGACGCAAAGGATGCCCTTGATGACGCCTGGGACGAGGTAGAAGAGGCTGATGACGACGGCGAGGACGTTGACGACGCCGAAGACTTCCTTAACGACGCCGAGGAAGCGATCGATGATGCCGAAGAGGCATATGACGATCGCGACTACGATGACGCCATCGACTTCGCCAATGACGCCGAGGACGACATTGACAACGCGCTTGATGAGATCGGCGAAGACGATGACGACCACGATGATGACAATGACGAAGACGAGGAGGATGCCTGGGAGGCTCTGAACGACGCCGAGGACAGCCTTGAGGACGCCTGGGACGAGGTAGACGAGGCCTGGGAGGACGGCGAGGACACTGACGACGCCGAGGATCTTCTCAACGACGCTGAAGACGAGCTCGACGAGGGATGGGATGCGTACGATGACCAGGACTACGACGAAGCCGTAGACCACGCCGAGGAAGCAGAGGACCTTATCGACGAGGCGCTCGACGAAATCTAAATCAATTCTCCATCCGTGCGAACGCAAAAAGCGGGGTCAGCCCGCTTTTTGCGTTCTTAATGAAAGCTCCATGCTACTCTTACTACATTGGGTGAAAACGTTATTAGCGTTTAACAATATTAGACATGCTTACAACCTTTACACAGAGAAAGCTCGCCGCCCTGCTCACCGCATTTGCGATGATAGCGGCACTGGCTACCATGGTGCCTCTTTCGGCGTCTGCAGCCACCTGCACGTTCACCAAAGACCTCACCATTGGAACGGTTAGCGAAGAAGTACGCTGCCTGCAGCAGTACTTGAACGGCGCTGGCTTTGTGGTTGCAACTTCGGGTGTTGGCTCGGCAGGCCACGAGACGACTCAGTTCCAGTCAAAGACTCAGGCTGCCGTCGTTAAGTGGCAGACCGCGCATGGCATAAGCCCTGCGACCGGTACCTTCGGTCCCATGTCTCGTGCAAAATATGCGGCCCTTGTAGGGGGAAGTACTCCCACGACTCCGACCACCCCTACCCCAGACACTTCCGGAGCGGCAGCTGCACGCACGGCGATTACCAATGCGATGAACGCCTTTGATTCTGCTGCCGACGACGGAGCTGATCTTGACGAGGCGCGTAGCGCGCTCTTCGATGCCGTTACGGCATTCATGAATGGCAACTACTCGTCTGCAACCACCCTTGCAGTAACTGCAAAGACGCGTGCGGACAATGCATCTGACGATGACGATGACGAAAATGAGGATGAGGATGAGGACGGAGACGAGGAAGATGCAGAAAATGCTGTAGACGACGCCTGGGAAGCATGGGAAGACGCTGACGATGCGATTGCTGACGCAGTGACTGATGGCGAGGATGTCGGAGATGCCGATGACTTCCTTGACGAGGCAGAAGAAGCACTCGAGGAAGCAGATGAGGCTCTTGATGACGAGGACTGGGACGAGGCAATGGACCTTGCTGAAGAAGCCGAGGAGCTCATTGATGAAGCACTTGATGAAGCAAACATCGAGAGTGGTGACGATGAGGATGAAGCCGAGGAAGCATTGAATGATATTGAGAGCGATCTCGATGACGCCTGGGAAGACTTCGATGCAGCTGAGGATGATGATGAGGATACTGGCGATGCCGAGGATCTTCTCGATGAGGCTGATGAGCTTCTCGAAGAAGCAGAGGAAGCCTTCGATGACGAGGATTATGACGAAGTCCTAGATCTTGTTGAAGAGATCGAAGAGCTCATTGACGAGGCACTCGACGAGTTCTAAGAGAAGTATTTCTAACAAAAGAGCGGCTCACGGCCGCTCTTTTGTTTTGCCTCCATCGGCGTACACTAGGGCGGCATGGAACCGCTTGCCGCACGACTCCGCCCCACGAAACTCGACGATGTTGTCGGACAGGAACATCTTGTCGGGGAAGGAAAGCCTCTCCGAGTGGCCATGGATAAGAAACATCTCTTCTCCTTCATACTCTGGGGCCCTCCGGGAACTGGGAAGACCACCATTGCCCGCATATATGCAAAAGCACTTGATGCCGAACTCCATGAACTCTCTGCAGTATCCGCCGGAAAGGAAGATATTCGTACGATCGTCGAAGGAGAAAAGAAGGGAAGAGGAAGGGTTCAGCCGGCTTTGGACATAGGCAAGCCGAAGGTGCTCTTTCTGGACGAGATACATCGCTTCAACAAGAGCCAGCAGGATTTCCTTCTGCCGTACGTGGAGAACGGACAGCTGACGCTTATCGGCGCCACGACCGAGAACCCATCCTTCGAGGTCATTCCGGCCCTTCTTTCGCGCTGCCGCGTCTTCGTGCTTGAGCCTCTCTCGGAGGAGTCCTTGAAAGCGATCGTTAAGCGCTCGAAGCTGAAACTTGGCAAGGATGCATTCGACTGGCTTCTTGGATATTCCAACGGAGATGCGCGGCGGGCGCTTACACTTCTTGATAACACGCAGGAACTGTATGGAAAGATAACAGTCGATACGTTAAATAAGGCGCTTGAGTCCCCGCATCTGCGCTATGACAAGAAAGGCGACGAGCACTACGACACCATAAGCGCGTTCATTAAAAGCATGCGGGCCTCGCAGCCCGACGCTGCCGTCTACTATCTCGCCCGTATGGTCGAAGCAGGGGAGGATCCACTTTTCATAGCGCGCCGCATGGTCGTCTTTGCTTCTGAAGATATCGGCCTGGCCCAGCCTACCGCTCTTGTCGTTGCAAACGGAGTGTTCCGTGCATGCGAGACCATTGGATACCCAGAGTGCGCCATCAACCTCGCTCATGGAGTGGCGTACCTGGCCAACTGCCCTAAGACCAAGTCTGCATACGAAGCGCTTCGGGAAGCGCAGGCAGATATAAAGAGGTACGGGAACCTCCCCATACCGAAAAACATACGCAACGCTCCAACGAAGCTCATGAAAGAGTTCGGATATAGCAAGGGATACAAGCGGTACGATACTGAAAGCTACATGCCTGAAAAGCTCAAGAAGAAGCGCTACTTTAGTGACAAGAAAAAAGAAGATAAGGCGGATTAGCGCTAGCCTTTTTCAAAATCGTACTGATGAGGTAGTGTGGGGAAATGAAAATCGGCATCATGGGCGCGGAAGGCAGCTTCTCCCAGGAAGCTGCCGAAAAATATATACAGAAGGAAGGTCTTGAGGGCGTAGAAATGGCCTTCCTGATCTCGGCTGAGAACGTCCTTACGGCTCTTGAGGCAGGCGAAATAGACCTCGGCATCTTTCCCATAGAGAATTCGAACGGCGGAGTCGTTATCGAAGCCGTGCATGCCATGGCCAAGCATCGCTTTCAGATCAGAAAGCTTTTTGAAATAGATATGCACCAAAACCTACTCGTCCTTCCAGGTACGAAGACTGACGACATCACGAAAATCGCTTCCCACGACCAGGCCCTTAAACAAAGCCGCATGTATCTTAAGCGCATGTGGCCAGGTATCGACTTGCAGGAGTATGCAGATACAGCAAAAGCTGCGGCTGACTTAGCAAACGGTACTCTCCCCCCTACAACGGCTGTAATCGCGTCCACTAAGGCGGCCAAACTATACAAACTCGACATACTTGAGGAAAGCATCCAGGACCTCAAGTTCAACTACACGAATTTCATTGTGGCTGAGCGGCTTCCGTAAGATAAAGAAAGGCCCCGCTCTAAAGCGGGGCCTTTCTTTTTAGAACGGAACTTACTTAACCGCGTCCTTGAGCGCCTTTGCGGGGCGGAACTTCGGAGTACGGGTAGCTGCGATCTTGATGGTCTCCCCGGTGCGCGGATTGCGGCCGGTGCGAGCCGGGCGCGCCTTCGCTACGAAGATGCCGAGGCCCGCAATAGATACCTCGTCGCCGGAGCGAAGCCCGCCA
>Ga0196977_1000137_pt1 | contig 47300 bp, 36 predicted proteins | sample S3v_1013CmetaG_FD_148634 | JGI IMG/M metagenome (GOLD analysis project Ga0196977, IMG submission 148634) | Soil microbial communities from Anza Borrego desert, Southern California, United States - S3+v_10-13C | ecosystem: Environmental > Terrestrial > Soil > Desert | place: USA: California... | reverse complement strand
GGCCGGCGCGGTGTTCGCGACGCTGAAGGTCGGCATCAGCCCCTACAACGTCGCCGTCACGCCGAACGGCCTCTGGGTGACTAACTCCGGCAGCGACTCGGTCTCGAAGCGCTAGGTCTTTCCGGCGGCGCCGCGACCGACGAGAACAACCTTCGGCGAGGGCGCGCGTCTCGCCGACGCGAGGGGCCGCCGACGCATGCGTCGGCGGCCCCCCGCGCGTTCATCGGCGCGTGACCTCGGGCCGGACGAAATTATGTCAACCCGCTGACGTTCAGCCACCCATAAACTCCCGCGCACGGGCGCGACCCGCGACGCCCCGGTCTCGACGACCGCACAACTCTCGCGCACCCCGGCCCCGCTTACGGAGGAAATTCATTTAACGAAAGGGCCTCTGATATTTTCGCGTGATCCAAACCGGCGGATAAAATTTTTGTTGACGCATCCCGACCGCTGTGGTATTTCATCTGCCCCCAACTCGTTGACAACTAGTTTTGAGGGGGCATCCCGCTCAGTCCGAGACTCGGCGGGTGACGACGGATAAGCCGCAGCAGCCCATCGAGCGGCGGCCCGCGCAAGATGTAGGGCCGCTCGGTCAGCCAACCTTTCGACCTCCTGCCCCAACGCCCCTGACGTGAATTTCACCTCACGTCAGCAACTCACTCGCCATAACCATGACGGACGCCCGGCCCCACGAAGCGTGGCCGGAGGACGCAGTTCTTTCGCCGCATCCTGAAATTGTCGCGAACCGCGCGCGCCCGCTTCGGCGGGGCAAGCGTCGGTCTCTCGGCAGCTCAAGACCTGCGGAAGGCGCGTGCCGTTAGTCACCTATTTGTTGTTCCACAGGTAGGGCTGGAGAGGCGCATCTCTCCTGCTTGGGGGGAGTGTGCGCCCGACCGGGACGGCAACCTTCGCGGCCTCCTTCGCGGCCGGCAGAGTTCCCACTCGACAGACAGGTCGGGCCGCGTCCGAAATCCGAGCCGGGGTCATCACCACAGCACAACAAGCGGGCATCAGGCTCTCGGGGCGTCGTCAGGCGCGAGCTACTGCGGGTTGAGGCAGTGGCGCCGCGAGTCATCTCCACGGGGCTGTTAGCCCGCTCCGGTCGAAGGCGCAGCGCGCCGGGCCGTCTCTGCCCGTGCTGCCTTCGGCGGGCGCTCTAACACATTCTTAATTCCACTCTCAGACGATCTCCCCAATGAGGGATGAAGGAGGTTCTATGCCTAGAAAGAAGGCGAAGCGGGGGAAGGGAGCCGAGGGGAAGAGTCCGCAGGCCGGGATGAGCCGCAGGGACGTGCTCAAGATCGGCGCGGCCGCGGGCGCCGTCACCGTGCTCGGCCCGACCCTTCTGAGTCCGGCCGAGGCGCTCGCGCAGACCGCGCCGACCGAGCCGGTCATCTGCTCCACCGAGCCGGCGGACAGCCCGCCCCACACGCCCTTCCTCGACAACTTCACGGCCCCGTTTCCGGCGATTCCCAAAATCCTGAGTCCCGCGCCGACCGAATTCCGCAACGCGGGCGGCGGCGAGGCCGACCGTGCGCCCCACCAGCGCTGGGCGGAATTCCCGCCCGACGTTACTTACGAGCTGGAGGCGAAGGCCGGCCTTCACCGCTTCCACTCCGACTACGGGCAGTCGTACATCTGGGGCTTCAACGGCAAGTACCCGGCCCCGACCGTGCTCAACGTCTACAACCACCCGACCATCGTCCGCTTCCGCAACAGCCTGCCGACGACGACCACGACCTTCGGCAAGAACGAGATCACTATCCACCTCCACAACGGGCACACCGCCTCCGAGTCTGACGGCTTCGCCGGCGACTTCTTCGGCACCGGGTTCTGGAAGGACAACCACTACCCGAACATCTACGCCGGCTACGACGACTTCCCGCCCGACGGCGACGAGCAGGAGGCCATGCACTCCTTCTGGTTCCACGACCACCGGGCGGCCTTCACGGCCCACAACAACTACCTCGGCCTCAACGGCATGTACCTCGTGTACGACTCGAAAGACCCCGGACACGAGTTCAACACCCCCGGCTCGCTGCGGCTGCCGGGCTACTACGGCATCACCGACTTCCCGCTCATCCTCGTCGACAAAATCTTCTGCCCGACCTCGGGCGGCCGCACCGAGCTGTTTCAGGAGATCGGCGCGGCCGCGGCCCCGACCGGCGACAAGTGGGTCGTCAACGGGAAGATTCAGCCGAAGATGACCGTCCGGCGGCGCAAGTACCGCTTCCGCATCCTCGCCACCGGGCCCGTCAAGACGTGGGACTTGACGCTCATCAAGCCCGACGGCTCGGTCGGCACGATGACGGTCGTCGCCACCGACGCCAACTTCCTCGAGCACCCGATCCCGGTGGACGCCGGCGCGAACGCGGCCAACAGCAACTCGCCCACGCCCGGCGCGCTCCGCGTCAGCGTGGCCGAGCGTTACGACGTGATCATCGACTTCGCGCAGTTCCCGGCCGGCTCGAAAGTCTACCTGCGGGAGAATCAGGCGCAGTTCGTCGGCAACCCGTCGCCCGTCACGCTGCCGCCGGGCCTCGCCATCGAGAACGTGCTCATGCAGTTCAACGTGGTGAACCGCGAGTGGTGGTTCCCGCCCGACACGCCGGCCATCCCGTCCACGCTCTGCACCTACCCGACGCTGCCGGCCACGGACAACACCTTCGAGTGGCAGTTCGTCCGCGACCCCGTGGGTTCGGTGCCGCGCCTCTTCAGGGTCAACGGTCAGGTCTTCGACGCCGAAGTGCCTTCGCACTGCATCCTTCAGGGGACGACCGAGGAGTGGCTCCTCAACAACAACGTCGGGGCCTCGGCGTGGGTGCACCCCGTGCACATCCACTTCGAGGAGTTCCGCGTCCTGAAGAAGTTCGTCAACGGCGTCGAGGTGCCCGTGCCCGCCCTGCAAACGGGGCGCAAGGACGTGATGCGGCTCAACGCCGGGGAGGGCGCGCTCATCAAGATGCAGTTCAGAGACTTCCTCGGCCGGTACCTGATCCACTGCCACAACATGAACCACGAGGACGCGTTCATGATGGTGCGGTGGGACATCGTCCCGACCCCGGAGGCGCTCCTCGAATGTCAGGACTTGATGGCCCGGCACCGGCAGGAGGAAGAGCAGCGCCTCGCCGAGCTGCGCAAGGCGGCCGGACTCGGCGCGCCTAAGGAGGAGGTGGGCGAATGAAGAGAAGAGATTTACTTACCGAGCTCGTGAGCAAGTCGCGCTTCGTGCCGCACCCGGCGTCGCCCGGCGCCGGGCGCTTCACCAACGCCCTGCTCCGGACGCAGGACGACGAGGAGGTCAGGTTCTACGACGACCTCATCCGCGGCCGGCAGGTCGTCATCAACTTCATGTACGCCGAGTGTCACGGGGCGTGCCCGATGGTGACCGCGACCCTGCTCAGGGTCTACCGCGCCATGGAGGAGCGGATGGGCCGCGACCTTTTCTTCTACTCGATCACCGTCAAGCCGGAGGCCGACACGCCGGCCGCGCTCAAGCACTACGCGCGACTGCGCAAGGCCGACCTGCCGGGCTGGAAGTTCCTGACCGGCAGCGCCTACGACCTCGAAACCATCCGCTTCCGGCTCTTCGGCATGTCACACCCCGGCTTCGACCTCGACGCCACCATGCACGCCGGGACGCTGCGCATCATCAACGACGCGACCAACGTCTGGACGGCCGTCGAGGCGTTCGCCAGCATGAAGGCGATCACGAAGCACATCGCGTGGGCCGACCCGCCCAAGTCGTACGCGGAGCGGCTCGCCGAGAGCATGGACCGGCAGGTCCTGATCGACAGCGACGTGAAGCGCTACGGCTACCGGCGGACGGTCTAGCGTGCGCGCGGGCGGGCGGGGGAGCGCGTCTCCCGCCCGCGCCGTCGCGGCGCTCGCGCGAGGCGTTCGGGGAGCGGGGCCGCAGCCATGCCGCCCCGCCCCCCGGCCGCCCGCGGCAACGGAGGAGGCCATGAAACGAGCTGCCATCTTCTCTCTGCTGACGCTCATGCTCCTGTGCGGGGGCGAGGCGACTCTCGCCCGGCAGGGCTGCGACTTCAACATCGTCGGGACGTGGAAGGCGGCGGCCGCCGCCGATGGGTACGACTCCGTGCTTTACCAGTTCACGCCCGACGGCACGGTGACGGTGCTCTCGCGCCCCGGCCCCGACCGCGACGCGGAAGTGATCGCCAGCGCCGCCTACAAACTCGACGACCCGAAAGCGCCGAAGTCCGTCACGCTGACGGCGATCGACGAAGGCGCGGTGTTCGCCAAAGGCACGAGCCGGATGGAGATCGTCAAGTACGACGACACGTCTCTCACGTGCGTGTGGCCGGGCGCGGGGCTGACGCGCTGGGTCAGGGTAGACCCCAACCGTTACTTCATCGTCCTCGCGGCGCGCGAAGGGGTCTTCTTCGACCGCAGCGGGCCGGCCTTCCCGATGCTCATCAAGCTGGACGGGCAGGGGGCGCGCGTCAACGCCGTGGGCACTTACTCGGCCGGCGGCACGCGCTCCTTCGGCCCCGTCCCGCCGGAGGTGTACCGCGATTTTCTGCGGGAGGCTCGCGCCGATTCGGAGGTCATGCTGCGCCTCGAAATCAACGCGGCGCAGTACGAGCGCGGCCTCAGGATTCTGCTGGAGTGGGAGCGGCGCGTGCGGGAGAGGGCGCTGCTCTACCCGCCGCGCACGCACCTCAATAACGTCCTGCTCGTGAAGTCGGTGGTCGAGAGTCTCAACCAGTGCGGCGAGCGGATCAGGATGTACAAGCTGAACTACCTCCACCCCGAGGACTGGATCAGCGACAAATACCCGCCGCCGTTCCTCCCCTTCAACTACTTCAAGGAGTTGAGGCGGTTGAACGAGTCCGAGCACGTGGGCGACGCGGCCTTCCCCGCGCCCGGCAGTTGAACTCTGAGGCAGGGGAGGACGAGATGAGACACCCGCTTTCGTCGTTAGCCTGCGCGGCGTTCGTCGCGCTCTGCTGGCCCGGCCCCGCGCCCGCTCAGGAGGCGAGGCCCGGCGGCGCGGGCGGGCCGGAGCGGCAGGCGCGCGGCGGCGTCAACACGCTCTACTGGTTCGACCCCCTCGCCCGCGCGCTCTGTCTTCAGGACGGGCGGCCGGGGCTGGAGTTCCGCGAACACCGCGTGTCGAACCGTTGCAGCGACCTGAGCCTGACCGTCGCCGGCGGGGGCAGCCTCGTCATCGGCATCGAGGCCCAGCGCGTCGGCAACATCGTAGACCTCGGGACGGCCGACGAACTCCGCGGGCGCTACGGCTACGAGGACGCGGAGGCCGGGGGGGAGGGCTTCGCGTCCCTGCGGGTTCACGAGGGGAAACTCGTGATCCTCAAAGAGGACGGCCCGCCGGAGAAGTTACAACCCCTGCGGGAGGCGGATGCGCTGTTCGCGTCCGCCAAGCCCTCGGCCAACGCGCCCGTCAAACTCGGTCACATCTACCTCGTGCGCATCGAGGACACGAAAGACCGCAGCTTCCAACTGCTCGCCAAGCTGATAGTCATCTCTTACCGGCCGAACGAGTCGGTGACGCTGCGCTGGGAGATGCTTTGAAAGGGTTCGCGCGCGTCGAAGCCCGAACCGCAATCGTCGCTTAAAACTGGTCGGCGCCGGCCGGAAGTCGGCGCCGGTCGCAAGCAAACCTCTGACATGAAGGAGAAGCCGTATGAGCGGTCAAATAACGAAGTCTCCGAGCGATGGGATAACGAGAGACAGGGCCGGGAGCGGGAGCACGGGCACGGTCTGTGAGCACAGCGGGCCGTACAAGTGCAGCACCCACCCTGAAATCATCGTGTCGTTCCAGCGGGGGCAGAAGTTCACCCCCTGCCCGGCGGCCGTCGAGACGAGCAAGACTTCCGGCGAGGGCCACCCGACCTCTTGGGTCATGGTGCGCGAAACCGACGCCTCCACCTTCGACCTCAAGGTGCAAAGCAGTACCAGCGCCTGACGCCGGCCCCCGCCTTATTCGGCGACCGCCGAGAGGCAAGCGCTGAAAAACGCGGACGCCGTCGCCCGACGCCTCCGCGCCCTCCTTCGCCGCCGGCGTCTCCGCGCCAGAGCCAGTGTTTCGCGCGGAGAGGCCGGCGGCGTCCTTCATCAGTCCGGCCGCGTGCGACCCGCGCGACCCGCGCGGGCAGCCTTCTTTGTTCTGCGCGGAGGTGTGATTGTGCGACGCAACCGACAGGCGACGCCCGGCGCGCGCGCAGGCGCCGTCGGGCCCATCGTGGCGGCATCACTCGCGCTCTGCGCCCTGCTTTTCGCGTGGGCCGCGTCGCCGGTGTCGGCCCAGCAGACCGTGACCGGGGCCGCCGTGAGCGGGCGCGTCGAGGACGCCGCCGGCGACGCGGTGCCGGGCGCGACCGTCACGGTCGTCAACGTCGAAACCAACCAGACGCAGACCTCCGTCGCCGACGGCGAGGGGCGCTACAGGTTCTCGTATCTTCAGGTCGGGAGTTATCAACTGCGGGTCGAGCGGGCCGGCTTCGGCGGCCTGACGATGCGGCTCACGCTGACGGTCGGGCAGGCGCTCGAAGTCCCGCTCAGGCTGGCCGTCGCGGGCCTCGTCGAGAGCGTCAACGTCGCCGCCGCCGACGCGCCCGTCGTCGAGGCGGCGCGCACGCAGGTCGCCGAGACGGTCGTCTCGAAGGAGGTGGACAGCCTCCCCTTGAACGGGCGCAACTACCTCGACCTCGCGGCCCTGACGCCGGGCGTGACCCGCACCAACCCGGTCGCCAACCAGCGCTTCCCGGAGACCTCCGCCGTGCCCGGCACGGGCCTCTCCATCACCGGGCAGCGCTTCATCAACAACGGCTTCGTCGTGGACGGTCTGTCGTCGAACGACGACGCGGCCGACCTCGCCGGCTCCTTCTACAGTCAGGAGGTGATCCGCGAGTTCGAGGTCATCACCTCGGGCGGCGTCGCCGAGTTCGGGCGCGCCTCGGGCGGCTTCGTCAACATCGTCACGCGGTCGGGCACGAACGGCTTCGGCGGGCGCGTCTACGGCTTCCTGCGTAATCAAAGGTTCGACGCGCGCAACCCGCTCGCGCCGGCCAAAGACCCGCTCACGCAAGGCCAGTACGGCGCCTCGCTCGGCGGGCCGCTCAGGCGCGACCGCAGCTTCTTCTTCACGAACTTCGAGCAGACGCGCCTGAACAACGCCGCCGTCGTCACGATCTCGCCGGCGGGCGTCGGGGCCGTCAACGCCCGCCTCGACCAGATCGGCTACGCCGGGCCGCGCATCTCGACGGGCGTCGTGCCGACGGGCTTCGACACCACCAACTTCCTCTTCCGCCTCGACCACCGTGCCGGCGGGGCGAACCAGCTCACGGCGCGCTACAACCTCTACGACATCGGGAGCCTGAACGCCCGCAACGTCGGCGGCCTCAACGCCGTCAGCCGCGGCACGGCGCTCTCGAACCGCGACCAGACCTTCGCCGGCTCGCTGGTGACGACGCTCTCGGCGCGGGCGCTCAACGAGGCGCGCTTCCAGTTCACGCGCAGCCGCCTCGGCGCGCCGGTCAACGACGCGGCGGGGCCGGCCGTCAACATCAACGGCGTGGCGAGCTTCGGCACGGCCACCTTCTCGCCGACCGCGCGCGACCTCGACACCTTCGAGGCGGTGGACAGCGTCACTTACCAGCGCGGCGCGCACTCGCTCAAGGCGGGCGCGAACTTCCTCCTCAACCGCGTGGATATCAGCTTCCCCGGCGCGTTGCAGGGCGTCTACACTTTCCAATCGCTCGCCAACTTTCACGCGGGCCGCTACGCCACCTTCCAGCAGGCGTTCGGCGAGGCCGGGCAGTTCCAGTCGAACCCGAACCTCGGCCTCTTCGCGCAGGACGAGTGGCGGCCGCGCTCAGACCTGACCGTCAACCTCGGGCTGCGCTACGACGCGCAGTTCCTGCCCGACCCGATCAGGACGGACGCGAACAACTTCGCGCCGCGCGCGGGCCTCGCCTTCGCGCCGGGGGATCGCAAGACGGTGGTGCGCGCCGGCTTCGGCCTCTACTTCGACCGCCTGCCCCTGCGCGCCACGTCGAACGCCTTGCAGCGCGACGGGTCGAGGTACGTCGTCGTGCAGCTCGGCCCCGGCGACGCGGGCGCGCCGACTTTCCCGAACGCCCTGCCCGCGCTCCCTCCGAGCCTGCCGACGCGCCCGAACGTCACGCGCATCGACCCCGGCATCGAGAACGGCTACAGCCTGCAATTCAACCTTCAGGTCGAGCGCGAGCTGCCGGGCGGCGGCTCGCTGTCGGTCGGCTACGCCGGGCTGCGCGGCAAGCACCTGATCCTCTCGCGCAACGTCAACGCGCCGACGCTCACGGCGGCCGAGGCGCGGCGGCTCGGCGTCGCCAACCTCGGGCGGCCCGACCCGCTCTGGGGCAACGTCGCCCGCTACGAGTCTTCGGGCGTCTCCGCCTTCGACGGCCTGCTCGTCTCGCTCAACCGGCGCGCGTCCTCGTGGGCGGCGGTGCGCGCGTCTTACACCTTCTCGAAGGCGATTGACAACTCCGGCAACTTCTTCTTCTCGACGCCGCAGGACAACGGCGACCTGCGCGGCGAGCGCGGCCTCTCGGACAACGACCAGCGCCACCGCCTCTCGCTGAGCGGCACGCTCGAAGCGCCGGCGGCGGGCGCGGGCGACTCGCGGGCGCGGCGCGCGCTCGCCGGCTTCCGCCTCAGTTACATCTTCACCTACGCCTCGCCCCTGCCCTTCAACGTCCTGACGGGGACGGATCGCAACGGCGACACGAACTTCAACGACCGCCCCGCGGGCGTGGGGCGCAACACCGGCAGCGGCTTCGACTACGCCTCGCTCGACCTGCGCCTCAGCCGCCGCTTCGCGCTCTCGGAGCGAGCCGGCGTCGAGTTCATCGCCGAAGGCTTCAACGTCTTCAACCGCGCCAACCTGCAACTGCCCAACAACGTCTACGGCGCGGGCGCCGCGCCGCTGCCCGCCTTCGGGCGCGCGACGGCCGCCGCCGACCCGCGCCAGATACAGTTCGGCCTGCGGCTCGACTTCTGAGGGCCGGCGGGCGGCCGCGGTTTGACAGGGCGCGCCCCGAATCTTAAAGTAACGCCACCCGCCGGGGCCGCCGGCGGGCCTTTCAAGATGAGCAGTCAGACGCACAGCCCCTACCGTTATTACTGCTACGACGCCGCTCTCCCTGCGCGGAAGAGTGCGGCGGCACGGCGGGGCTGTCGGCGCTCACGCGCCAGCGGGTAAAGGCCCGCAGACAGTTTTCCTCAGACCGGCCCACGCCCTTCCGACGCAGGAGGGGCGCGGGCCGGTTCTTTTTTTATTCACCCCGAGCGAGAAGGAGAGAGGCAATGAAGGAACAGGAGAGACTGCCGCCGCTCGGCGACCACGCCGACGCGCGCATGGTGACGGCGGGCCACAGCCCCGCGGCCGAGGATCGCCACGCCATCGTCCAGCTCGACCCCGACCACCCCGGCTTCCGCGACGCCGAGTACCGCGCGCGCCGCAACCGCATCGCGCGCCTCGCGCTGGAGCACAGCCCCGGCGGGCCGCTCCCCGAGGCGCCCTACACGGAGGAGGAGCACGCCGTCTGGCGCGCGATCCGCGAGGCGCTGGAGCCGCGCCACCGGCAGTACGCCTGCGCGGAATACCTCGCGTGCCTCGGCCGGCTCGACCTGTCGCGCGAACGGATCCCGCAGCTCGCCGAAGTCTCCGCGAGGGTTCGGGAGTTGAGCGGGTTCCGCCTTGAGCCGGTGGCCGGGCTGGTCGCGCCGCGCGTCTTCCTTGAGGCTCTGGCCGGCGGCGTCTTCCTCTGCACGCAGTACATCCGCCACCACTCGACGCCGCTCTACACGCCCGAGCCGGACGTGGCGCACGAGCTGCTCGGGCACGCGGCGACGCTCGCCAGCCCGCGCCTCGCCGAACTCAACCGGCTGGTCGGCGAGGCCGTCCGGCGGGCGCGCGACGGCGAGGCTCTGGAGCGCCTGTCGCGGGTCTACTGGCACACCGTCGAGTTCGGCGTGCTGCGCGAGGGCGGCGCGGTGAAGGCTTACGGCTCGGGGCTTCTGTCGTCGGCCGGCGAGCTGGAGGCGATGGGCCGCGCCGAGCTGCGCCCTTTAGACATCGAGGCCGCCTCGCGTCAGGACTACGACCCGACCGACTTCCAGCCCGTGCTCTTCTGCGCCGACTCGTTCGAGGCGATGTACGAAGCCCTGCGCGACTTCCTGCGGCGCTGAGCGCGGCCGCCGCAGCGCCGCCTTCGGAGGACGAGGTGCGGGCCGCCGTGGAACGGCTCCGCGAAGACCACGACTTCTTCATGCGCCGACTGGCCGCCGCCGTCGGCGACGCGCGCGACTTAGTTGCCGCCGGCGGCCCCGCGACGAGAGATCAACTCCGGCGCATCGAAAGTAAGGTGCTGGCCGTGTCGGACCGGCTCGACGAGCACAACCGGCTCGAAGAGAGGCAGGTCTATCTCTGGCCGGGGGCGCTCCTGAGCGAAGGGGCGCGCGCCGAGCTCAACGCCGCGATGGCGCGCGAGATCGAGAACCTCCCCCCGCGCTTCGCCGGCGGCCGCGCCCCCGTCTGAAGCCCGCCGCGCCGCGAACCACCTCCCGCCCCCCTGTCTCACGGCCGCGCCGCCCACTCACCTGCCCGGCAGCAGGCTCGTGAGCGCGTCCTTCAGGCGCTCGGCGAAGCTCGCCGTCAAAGACCACGGGCTCGGCTGTCGCAGGACGTGCAGCGTGCCGCGCTTGTCTAAAACTTCGTAGTCGCTCGCCCCGTCCCGTTTGCGGTAGAACCTGATGTCGGCGGCGGCCCCGCCGACGCGCAGGCCCCGCAGCGTGATCTCCGGCAGCCACGCCGGCAGGTGCGGGTCGAGGAGCAGCAGGCTGAGCGGCGCGTAAGGGTAGAGGCCGAGGAGCGATTGCAGCAGGGTGAAGACGGCCGAGGCCGACCACGCCTGCGGCGTGTTGCCCTGCGGGTAGAGCGCGGGGAACGGGTGCGCGCCGTCGCGCTGGTGGCCGGTGAAGAGTTCGGGCAGGCGGTAGAAGTCGAAGAGGGCGGCGGCCTCGAACTGCGCGCGGCAGAGGCGCTCGACCTCCGCGCGCAGCCCGTAGCGCAGGAAGGCGAGCGCGAACGTGCCCTGCTCGACCGGCCACACCGAGCCGCGGTGGTAGCTGTGCGGGTTGAAGGCCGGGTTCGCCGACGAGAGCGTGCGGACGCCCCAGCCCGAGAAGAGGTCTTCGCGCATCAGCCGCGCGGCCGTGCGCGCGACCAGCGACTCGTCGACGATGGCGGTGGCGAGGCAGTGGCCGGGGTTCGACGTGACGGCCTTAATCTGCCGCTTGCGCGAGTCGAGCCCGAGCGCGAAGAAGCCTTCCGACTCCACCCAGAAGGCTTCGTTGAAACGCTTCTTCAGCTCGCCCGCCTCGCGGTAGAGGCGCTTCGCCAAGTCTTTCTCGTCGAGCCACCACAGCACCTCCGACATGTGCAGCTTGGCGAGGTAGGCGAAGCCCTGCTCCTCGCACGGCGCGACGGGCGGCTCGACCTCGCGCCCCTCCGCGTCCACCACGGCGTCGGGCGAGTCCTTCCAGCCCTGATGCTTCGTCCCCTGCTCGGAGAGCGAGAGGTATTCGTAGAAGCCGTCGCCGTCGCGGTCGCCGTCGCGGTCGAGCCACGCGAGCGCGCGCAGGGCCGGGCCGACGAGCGGCCTGATTAACTCCTTGTCGCCCGTCCAGTGCCAGAGTTCGGAGACGGCCACGGGGTAGAAGCCCGAGGTCGTGATCGAGCCGTAGTAGCGGCGCCGCGGCGTGAAGTTGAGCAGCGAGAGCGGGCCGGCGTGCGCCTCGTGGAGCATCTTGCCGGGCTGCTCGTCGCGCCAGTCGTCGCGCGCGCGCCCCTGCAAGGAGGCGACGAGCGGGAGCGTCCCGCGCATCATGTCGGTCGAGGCGAGCGCGGCCTGCCACGCGGCCGTGAGCACGTCGCGGCCGTAGAGCGCGGTGTAGATGGGCAGCCCCGCGGCCATCGTCCACGCGCGCGGGCCGCGGTCTAAGTCGTGGAGCCGCATCGAGACGAGGTCGCGCTTGGCCTGCTCCAGCGCGCCGAGGACGACGTGCGAGAGCGTGCCGCCCCCCGGCGCCTCGAACGCGGTGGACTCTTCGAGGAAGATGCGGCGGCGGCGGTCGATCTCGTTGCGGACGCCGCCGAACTCGCCGCACGAGTACTGCGGCTCCAGCACCTCGCCGTCGATGACGGGGGCGATGTTGACGCAGGCGTGCCACGTCTCGCGCGGCCGCAACTCGACCCGGAAGAGGACGCGCCCGCGCCCGCGGTCGAAGGCCGGCGGCGACGAGGCGTGTTCGACGCGCACCGCGACGCCGCGACGCAGCCGCGCCGTGCCGCGGTGGCCCTGCCGCTCGAAATCGCGCTCGGCCTCGTAGTCGAACGAGAGCTGCCACGAGTCGCGCCCGAGCCTCCGCCACCGGCGCGTGATGCGCCCGTGCTGCCGGCGCGGGCGGGCGGTCTCCTCCTGATCGGCGAAGTCGGCCTCGACTTCGAGGGCGAGTTCGAAACTTGTGCGCGCGCGCGCGAAGTTGGTCAGGTCAACGTCCTCGTGGACGCCGAGGCCGACGTAGCGCGACAGGCGCAGCTCAAGCGTCTGCTCGGTGGCGGCGTCCATCAGGCCGCTGCCCTCGTCGGGCGGGCCGGGGTCGACGCCGGGCGCGAGCCGCGCGTAGTAGCCGAGCCACGAATGCTGCGCGACGTTCGAGAGGGCGACCGCGGCGGGCGGCTCGCCATCGACCGTGTAGCGGTAGCGCGAGAGCAGGCGCGTCTCGTGGACGAAGAGGCCGAACTGCCCGCCGTCGTCGATGAAGCCGTCGCGCTCCGTGGCGAGCACGGTGCGGCCTTGGCTCACGTACCGCGTGTCGTCGCGCGGCCGCAGCCGCACGAGGTAGTCAGAGCGAGACATAGGCATGAGGAACAGTCGGCAGCAAAATTCACCGGCGAACCCGGAGGGGCCGGAAGCGCGCCCGCGGCTACTATCCACCGGCCGCCGCCCGCTGTCTACCGCGCCCGCCCCTCCGTCACTCCCCCCGGAACAGACGGACGGGGAGGCCGCCCGGCGGCGCGGCGGCCTCCCCGCTCCGGTTTTCGCGCCGGCTCAGGCCGCGCGCTTTAACTCGTCGGAGAACTTCAGCGCCTCACGCACCACGTGGTCGGCCAGCAGCGGGTGGATGATGCTCTTAATCTGGCCGGCCTCGACGCCCTTCTGCGCCGTCTGCTTGAAGGCGAGCAGCTCCGCGAGCGAGCCCTCGACCTTGCCCTTCGGGCCGCCCGACTTGACCGCGCGCCACGCGTCGGCCGCCCCCCTCGACTTCTCGATGAGCGCGCGCTCCTCGGGGTCTAGGAGGTGGGCGACGAAGTCGGCGTGGTCGGCCATGATGCGCGACCAGAAGTCCACCACCTCGTCGCGTTCGAGTTCGACCTTCCCCTCTGAGAACTTCTCCAGCCGGTTGGCGAAGCGCTCGCCTTCGAGCGCCACGTGCTCGAAGAAGGTGGGCCACGCGAGGCTCTTGAGCTGCCCCGACTCCTGCGCCTTCTCCATCCTGCGCTTCACGTCGAGGAAGCGGCGCACCAGTTCGATGGTCGGCCGGTTGAAGCCGGCCAGCCCCGAGCGGTCGGCGCCCCCGGCGCGCACCTGCGCGAGCCGGGCGGCGAAGTCGTTCTGGAAGCGCAGCACCTGCGCCCGCTCCGTGTCGAGGTCGGGCGAGGGCATGTGCATGAGGAAGAACTTCGCGTGCTCGAACTCCTGTTCGAGCCAGAAGAGGCTGTCGGCCAGAGAGTGCGCCACCGGGTCCGTCGAGCCGGCGGCGGCGACGAAGACCGGCTTCTTCGCCCCGGCGATGGTCGCCACGCCCGGCAGGCCCGTCGCCTGACCCAGCTTGAGAATTGCGGCGAGCGCGTCGCCGCTCAGGGTGAGGCCCACGAGGGCCGCCCCGCCACCCAACAGCACCTGACGGCGCGTGGGCCGGAGGGCGCGCCCGTGCCCGCGCCCCCGATCTGACAGTTCCGAGTTTCCGCTTACCCCACTCATCTCTCTTTCCCCCTTTTGTACGCAACCTTGCGTCGTCGTACCGACCGGCTCGGCCCCTAAGACCGGGCCGGACTGAGCGCCCCGGCCATGATGATCGCCGGCGCGCACGCCTCCTCCGCGCGCCCGCGCCGCGGCGTTTCGGCCGCCACCGCCGACACGAGGCCGGAGATGTTGTCGGCCACCGACACCAGCAGCGATTCGAGCGCGCGCTCCTGCGCGGGCGTTAGTTCCCCCAGACGGCGGCGCCGCAGCGCCATCTCTTCGAGCGCGACGCGCCGCATCCCGTCACCGGTAAGGGCGGCCGCCGGCCCGAAATCCCGCCCCGCGCCCTCCCGCCCGCGGCCGTTGGTCGCCATAAGCTCACCTCGAAAGCCCCTTCCCGGTGGAAGTCCGGCCGGGGCGCCGCAGCGTCCCGGCCGGGTGTGTTACGTCGGTTGCGGTCAGGCCGGCGGCGAGCTAGACGCCGAACCTGCGCTGGTACTCGATGGAGACGATGAACGCCTTGACCATCTCGGCCGAGACGAAGTTGCCGCCGAACTGGTCGAGCTTGTTCAGCCAGAAGAAGTAGCCGCCGAAGTTCGCGTTCCCGCCGTCGTTCGGGTTGCGGCGCAGGTAGCCGAAGTACTGCATCAGCACGAAGGCGCGGTTCTTCTCCCGGCGCGCGAACTCCGCGTTCTCGGCCACGCGCCGCAGCGCGCGCGCCCGCGCCGCCGCGTCGGCCGTCGCCGCGGCCCCGCCGAACTCGCCGATCGCGGCCTGCCGCTCGGCGGCCGTCAGAGTCCCGCCGGTGTTGGCGTTGAGCGCGTCGACGAACTGTTCCGGGCTGAGCGTCGTCGGGTACTGCGAGGTGAAGCGGTCGCGCTGCACGAAGGCGCCGAAGTAGGCCGCCTTGTTCGCTTCGAGCGTGGCGCCCGCGCCCGGCTGCCCGATGATGACGTTGCGGCTGATCTCCTGCTTGTCGGGCAGGAACTCGCCGAGCCTCACGGGCACGGGCGCGCCGGGCAGGTTGCCGAACGCGGCCTTGTAAGTGCGGTAGACGAGGTAGCCCGTCTCCTGAAACTCGATGGAGAGGAAGAAGGCCGCCGAGACGTTGATGCGCTTGACCTCGCGGCACTGCGCGTCCGCGCCGCACGACTCGATCTCGTTCGTCCAGAACTGAAGCCCGGCCGGGTCGGGCTCGCGGCCGAGGAAGTCGCGGTAGTGCTGCGTGACGAAGTCTTCCGAGTCCGCGATGTTGATCGAGATGGCGACCGTCGGCAGCGACTTCAGGTATTCGACGACGTGCCCCTTCTCCGGCGCCGTCAGGTTCAACTTGCGGAAGTTGTCGTAGTGGTTGACCACGTCGAGCAGCGTCGGGAAGCGGCCGTCGTGGTAGAAGCCGCCCTTCTGGTGCGTCCACAGCCCGTTCAAAGGCGCGGTGCGGTAGCGCTCGTCGGGCGAGCGCAGGGCTTGGAACTCGTCGATGCCGATCTCGGCGCCCGTGTGCATGTTCCAGCCCGACTCGGTGAAGAGCGGCGGCGTGTGGCAGGTGGCGCACTGCGCCTTGCCGTTGAAGAGTTCGCGGCCCCTGCGCGCCGACTCTTCGTTGAAGCTCCCGGCCGGCGGCACCGGCGCGTCGAGCGAGAGCTGGTAGACCTGAAGCGCCGGCAGCTTCGGCGTGATGAGGTCGACTTCGTTGCGGATGTGCGCCAGCCCGTTCCTCGCGGCGATGGGGAACTTGACGGGGTCGTTCAGCCGCTCGTCGTCGAAGTTCCCGACGCCGTGCATCTCAAGGTTCGCCACGAACGCGTTCCACTGCGTCAGGCTCCCCCAGCCCGTCCACGTGTGGAGGTTGATGCCGGCGAGGCCGAAGGCCGGCGGGATGAGCGTCGCCGCGGACTTGCCGTCCGGGCGGAAGGCTTTGCCGTCGAGGAAGACTTCGGCGTCGAACTTGCCCGGCCCCCAGCTCTTGAGGACGGTGTTGAGGGTCGCGCGGTCAACGCCGAGCAGGTCTTGCACGACGGTCAGGTCGGGCGAGAGAGAGATGATGGTGCCCACGTCGAGGTCGCGGTTGGCCCACCCGTCGAGGCGGCGGCCGATGCCGGGCGCGAAGGCGTCGTCCACGGTCGAGTGGCAGAGGGCGCAACTGATGCCCACCGACTTCATGCTGCCGTCGGCGTTGAACTGCCCCTTGACGCCGAGGACGGCGTCGAGCTTGATGAGGGCCAGCGTGGTCGCCGGGTCGTCGAGGTTGACCTGCCCGGCCTGAATCTGCTGCACGAGCGCGGCCGGCAGGGCCTCCATGTCTACTTTCAGGCCGACGGCGAGCGCCGTCTTCGGGCTCACGCCCGGCCCGACGCCGCCGAACTTCTCGCCCTGAATCGCCTGATGAAGCTTGAGCTTGTCGCCCCAGAAAGCCTCGTCGCCGAAGGTGTCGAAGCGGAAAATCTGTTTCCCCTCCTCGACCATCGCCAGCGCGACCTCGTCCTTCGGGCCGGCGTCCTGCGCGGCGGCTCGCCCCTCCTCGCCGCGGTGCGCGTCGCCGCGGCCCGTGAGCGAGAACAGCGCGACGCCGACCGTTAATAACACCAGCGTCAGCTTGACCCTCCTGACGGCCCGCCCCCGCGCGCCGACCTCGAGCTCCGGCGGCCGGGCCTCCCGCGTCGGCGTCAACAGGCGTTCTTCCCCGCCCTCGCTTCTCCCGCTTCCTCTGCTCGGCATGGCTCTTCTCCTGTGGTGAGCATTTCATTCCCGATTCCTGACCCATTAAAATACGCCTCTTCCGCAATATGTCAAGATATTTTTTGACTTATTGTGCTTTCGCTCAAAACCGGCTAGGATTCGCCGTCCGGAGGGGTTATAAAGTGCTCGAACGGAACTGACCCTGACGGCGGGAGGGAGTCGGAAGCGATGCCCGAGGAAAAAACTTTAAGCCTCGACCCGGAAGAGATGCGGCGGCTGGGCTACCGCGTGATCGACCTGCTGGTCGAACATTTCGCGGGTTTGGCGGAGCAGAAAGTCTTATCCGCGCCGGGCGCGGCCGGGGCGACCCGCCGCCACGCCATCCCCGAGCGGGGGCGGCCGCCCGAGGAGGTGCTCGACGCCGTGCGCTCCGAGGTCTTCGGCGCGATGGCCCACGTGACGCACCCGCGCTTCTTCGCCTTCGTCCCCAGCCCGAGCAACTTCGTCGGGGTCTTGGCCGACGCGCTCGCCTCCGGCCTGAACCCCTTCCTCGGCTCGTGGGCGGCCGCCGAGGGGCCGGCGCGGATCGAGTTGGAGGTGTTGGAGTGGCTGCGCGGCGTCTGCGGCCTGCCGGAGACGGCGGGCGGCCTGCTCGTCAGCGGCGGCTCGGTCGCCAACCTCACCGCGCTCGCGGCGGCCCGCCACCTGCGCCTCGGCGACCGGGTGGAGGGCGCCGTGGTCTACTGCTCCGATCAGACTCACTCGTCCGTCGAGAGGGCGCTGCGCCTGCTTGGGTTCGCCGGCGACCGGATACGCAAGCTGCCGTCGGACGGGCAGTTTCGTCTGGAGGTGTCGGCCCTCGGCAGGGCGTTGGGTGAGGACAGGCGGGCGGGGCTGAGGCCCTTCTGCGTGGTGGCGAACGCGGGCACGACGAACACCGGCGCGGTCGATCCGCTCGCCGAGCTGGTCGAACTCTGCCGCGAGCAGGAACTCTGGCTGCACGCCGACGGCGCGTACGGCGCACCGGCGGCACTCTCGGAGCGGGGCCGGCGCGCGCTCGACGGCCTCGGCGAAGTGGATTCGCTCTCCCTCGACCCGCACAAGTGGCTGTTCCAGCCGATAGAGATCGGGGCCGTGCTCGTCCGCGACCGCGAGGGCCTGAGGCGCACGTTCCGCGTGCTGCCGGAGTACCTGCGCGACGTGGAGGGCGGCGAGGGCGAGACGAACTTCCGCGACTACGGCATCCAGCTCACGCGTGGCTTCCGCGCGCTCAAGCTCTGGATGTCGCTTCAGGTCTTCGGCGAGGAGGGCTTCCGCGCCGCCGTCGGCCGCGGCCTCGAACTCGCCGAATTCGCCGAGGGCTGCCTGCGCGGGCGGGCCGGGTGGGAAGTCGTATCGCCCGCGCAGCTCGGCATCGTCGCGTTCCGGTTCGCCCCACAGACGGCAGACCCGGCCGCGCAGGATCGCATGAACCGGACGCTGGTGCGGGAGCTGAACCGCGGCGGGCTGGCCATGCTCAGCTCCACGGAGTTGCGCGGCCGCACGGCCCTGCGGATGTGTACCATCAACCCCCGCACCTCGGAGGATGACATCCGCGCCACCGTCGGGCGTCTGTGCGAGCTCGCCGAACGACTCTGACGGGGAGGCGGCCTCCGACCTGCCCGCCATAGCTGCGGCGACGGCCTCACCATTTAAACCGCCCCGCGCGCGCGCTCCGCGGTTCGGGCGGGCGCCGACATTACGCGTCGGCGGCCTGATTGTCGCGCGCACCAAAGGTCGCGGGGCGCTCGGGCCGGGCCGAAGTTTTTCCTGTTGACAATCTACAGGAGGCGCGCCTAGCATGCTCCTGTAGACGCTTGAGGGGAGGGAATGTGGGCAGCCAGAAGACCGATCTTTTGCAGGGGACGCTCGACCTGCTCGTGCTCAAGACTTTGCAGCCCGGCCCCGCCCACGGGTGGGACATCGCCCAGCGCATCCAGCAGGTCTCCGAGGACGTGTTGCAGGTCAATCAGGGGTCGCTCTACCCGGCGCTGCACCGGCTGGAGGAGAGGGGGCTGATCGCCTCCGAGTGGGGCGCATCCGAGAACAACCGGCGCGCCAAGTTCTACAAACTGACGCGGGCGGGGTCGAAGCAGTTGCAGGAGCAGACCGAGACGTGGCAGCGGTTCTCGTGGGCGGTCACCCGCGTCCTCCAGTCGAGCTAACGCCGGGCGAAAGTGATGCTCGATAAAGTCAGAAGACGACTCAGGGCGCTCCTGCGCAAGCCGGCGGTGGAGCGGGAGCTGGACGAGGAGCTGCGCTTCCACATCGAGAGGGAGGCCGAGCAGAACGTCGGCCGCGGGATGAGGCCCGACGAGGCCCTGCGCGTCGCGCTCGCCCGGTTCGGCCGCGTCGAGAACATAAAGGAGGAGTGCCGCGACGCGCGTGGCGTGCGGCCCGTCGAGGAAATGTGGCAAGACCTGCGCTACGGCGCCCGCAAACTCCGCAAGAGCCCCGGCTTCTCGCTGGTGGCCGTGATGACGCTCGCCCTCGGCATCGGCGCGAACACGGCCATCTTCTCGGTCGTCAACGCCGTGCTGTTGAGGCCGCTCCCGTTCGAACAGCCCGAGCAGCTCGTGAAGGTCTTCGGGACGAACGCGCGCCGCAGCAGCTTCTCGCGCCCGCACTCGTACCCGAACTTCTCCGACCTGCGCGCGCAGAACCAGTCGTTCGAGGCGCTGGCCGCTTACACCGGCTCCACCTCGGCGCTGAGCGGCGGCGACGCGCCCGAGCAGATCACGGGCGTCGTCTCCTCGGGCGACATCTTCCGCGTGCTCAAGGCGGAGCCGCTGATGGGCCGGCTGCTCGCGCCCGAAGACGAGAGGCCCGGCGGCGCGGCCGTCGCCGTCATCAGCCACGGGCTGTGGCAGCGCCGCTTCGGCGGCGACCCCGACATCGTCGGCCGCCTCGTCAAGCTCGACGGGCGCGAGCGCGAGATCGTCGGCGTCACGCGCGACGACTTCAGCTTCGAGTTCGTCACCGCCGCGGCCGACTTCTGGATGCCGATTGACCCCGCGTCGAGCGTTTACCAGCAGCGGGGCGCGATCTTCCTCGAAGCGATCGGCCGCCTCAGGCCGGGCGTCTCGGTCGAGCAGGCGAGCGCCGACTTGGGCGTCGTCGCGTCGCGGCTCGAACAGCAGTATCAGGACTCGAACGCGGGCGTCGGCGTCCGCCTCGCGTCGGCGCAGGAGGATTTGGTCGGCGACGTGCGGCCGACCCTGCTCGTGCTCTTGGGCGCGGTCGGGCTCGTGCTTTTGATCGCGTGCGCCAACGTGGCGAACCTGCTGCTGGCGCGGGCCGCGGGGCGGCACCGGGAGATCGCCGTGCGGACGGCGCTCGGCGCGTGGCGGCGGCGCATCGTGCGGCAGTTGCTCACGGAGAGCCTGCTGCTCGCGTTCGCCGGCGGGCTGCTCGGCCTGCTCTTCGCGCTGTGGGGCGTGAAGCTGCTCTCGGCCTTCGTCCCCGAGAACGTGCCGCGCTTCGGCGAGACGAGCCTAGACCTGCGCGTGCTCGGCTTCACGCTCGCGGCCTCGGTCCTGACGGGACTCCTCTTCGGCATCGCGCCCGCGCTCCAGTCTTCCCGCCTCGACCTCAACGAGGCGCTCAAGGAGGGCGGGCGCGGCGGCACGGACGGGCGCGGCCGCACGCGCGTCCGCAGCCTGCTCATCGTCTCGGAGGTCGCCCTCTCGCTCGTCCTGCTGATCGGCGCCGGCCTCCTCATCAAGAGCTTCGTCAAGCTGCGGAACACGAATCCGGGCTTCGACCCGTCCAACACCCTGACGGCCTCGCTCTCGCTCGCCCCCGTCCGCTACGACACGGACGAGAAGATCGCCGACTTCTACGGCCGCCTCGTCGAGCGCGTGCGCGGGCTGCCCGGCGTCGAGTCGGTCGGCGCGGTCAACCCGCTGCCGCTGGGCGACAACAGCTACGCCTTCTCCTTCTCGGTCGTCGGGCAGCCGCCGCTCCCGCCCGGCCAGCGGCAGTCGGCCTCGGCGCGCTTCGTCACCCCCGACTACTTCCGCGCGCAGAGAGTCCCCTTGCGCGCGGGCCGCGCCTTCACCGAGGCCGACACGGCCGACGCGCCCGACGTGATCATCGTCAACGAGGCTTTCGCGCGCCGCTACCTCCCCGGCGTCGAGCCTCTGGGCCAGCGCCTGCGCCTCGGCATCAACAGCATCGAGGGCGAAATCGTCGGCCTCGTCGGCGACATCCGCGGCGCGAGTCTGGCGACGACGCCCGCGCCCGAGTACTACGTCCCGGAGGCGGCCGTCTCCTTCGGCGACATGACCCTCGTCGTCCGCACGGCGAACGACCCCGCCTCGCTGACGCCCGCGCTGCGCCAAGTCGTCTCCGAGATGGACAAGGAGCTGCCGCTCTACGACGTGCGGACGATGGAGTCGCTGGTGGCGCGCTCGGTCGCGCGGCAGCGCTTCAGCATGACGCTGGTCGGCGTCTTCGCCGCCCTCGCGATGCTGCTCGCGGCCGTGGGCATCTTCTCCGTGATGAGCTTTCTGGTGGCGCAGCGCACGCACGAGATCGGCATCCGCATGGCGCTGGGCGCGCGGCCCGGCGACATCCTCTCGATGGTCGTCCGGCAGGGCGTCGTGCTCACCCTCGTCGGCGTCGGCGTCGGGCTGGCGGGGGCGTTCGCGCTCACGCGCCTGATGTCCGGCCTGCTCTACGAGGTGAGCGCGACCGACCCGGTCGTCTACGGCGGCATCACGGCGCTGCTCGCGGGCGTCGCGCTCCTCGCCTGCTACGTCCCCGCGCGCCGCGCGACGAAGGTAGACCCGTTGATCGCGCTCCGGTACGACTGACCCCGAAACCCGGCGCGCGCCCCGCACCGGGGCGGGCCCGTGCCTCCCGACCCGCGCCCTTTGACGGACAGGCCCGCCGGCTCAACTTGAGAGCCGGCGGGCCTGTCGTCCGCAAGGAGCGCCGCCGGGCGGCTGTGTTCCGCGCCTGTTTTCAGTTCGCCAGCCCGCCGGCCGCCTCGACCGCGGAGACGGGCGGCAGTTGCGCGGTGACGGACTCGCGCAGGCGCTCGATCTCGGCGCCGACGGCGCAGAGCTTGGACTCGATCTTCTCGTAGCCGCGGTCGATGTGGTAGACGCGCTCGATGGTCGTCTCGCCGGCGGCGGCGAGGCCCGCGAGGACGAGCGAGGCCGAGGCGCGCAGGTCGGAAGCCTGCACGCGCGCGCCCATCAGCCCCGAGGGGCCTTCGACCACCGCCCGGCTCGCCCCCTCGGTGTGGATGCGCGCGCCCATGCGCTGCATCTCGGAGGCGTGCATGAAGCGGTTCTCGAAGATCGTCTCCGTGATGCGCGACGTGCCCGCGGCCTGCGTCATCAGGGCCATGTACTGCGCCTGCATGTCGGTCGGGAACGCGGGGTAAGGCTCGGTCACAACGTCGGCCGCGCGCAGGCCGCCTTGCGAGCGACGCGCGACGAGCGTCGAGGGGTTGACCTCCTCGACCTCGACGCCCGCCGCCCGCAGCTGCGCGATGACCGACGACAGGTGCTCGGGCCGGCAGTCCTTCACCTCCAACTCGCCGTCGGTCATCGCCGCGGCGACGAGGAACGTGCCCGTCTCGATGCGGTCGGGGATGATGGTGTGCTCGGCCGCGCCTAAGCTCTCGACGCCCTCGACGGTGATCGTCTCCGTGCCCGCGCCGCGCACGCGCGCGCCCATCCGGTTAAGCAGGTCGGCGAGGTCTATGATCTCGGGCTCGCGCGCCGCGTTGTGGATGCGCGTGGTGCCGCGCGCGAGCGTGGCCGCCATCATCACATTCTCCGTCCCCGTCACCGTCACCTTCTGGAAGCCCACGTCGGCCCCTACCAGCCGGCGACCTTTGGGCGCGCGCGCCACCACATCGCCCGACTCCAGACTGACCTGAGCGCCCAGCGCCTTCAGCGCTTCGAGGTGCAGGTCGATCGGGCGCGTGCCGATGGCGCACCCGCCCGGCAGGCTGACCTTCGCCTTGCCGAAGCGCGCGAGCAGCGGCCCCAGAGCGAGCACCGAAGCGCGCATCGTCTTCACCAGATCATACGGCGCCTCGAAGACATCGATGTGCGAGGCCGTGATCTTGTGCGTCCGCAGGTCGGGCACGAGCACCGTCGAGCCGAGGTCTTCGAGCAGGCGGCGCTGCGTCAAACAGTCGCGCACGTAAGGGACGTTGTGGAGCGTGACGGTCTCCGGCGTCAGGATGGCCGCGGCCATGCAGGGCAGCGCCGAGTTCTTCGCCCCGCTGACCGAGACCCGCCCGCGCAGGGGCCGCCCGCCCGTGATGCGGAATTTGTCCATAAACTTTAATGATACCCCCGATAAGATTTGCGAATTCTAACGGGAGCGCCCCCGCTCACGCAAGCCTGAGCGCGACGATGCGCGGGATGCCTTGCAGGTCGGGGTGGATGTCGAGCAGCCTCCACGCGTCCCCGTCGACGAGGGCGCGCACCCGCTCGTGCTGGTCGAAGCCGATCTCGAAGAGGAGGTGGCCGCCGGGCGCGAGGTGGCGGGGCGCGCCGGCGAGCAGGCGGCGGATGACGGCGAGGCCGTCGCCGCCCGGCGTCAGGGCCACGCGCGGCTCGTGGTCGCGCACCTCACGCTGGAGACCTTCGAGGTGGCGCTCGGCGACGTAGGGCGGGTTTGAAAGGATGATGTCGAAGCGCGGCGCGGGGTCTCGGCCGGCGAAGGCGTCGAAGCAGTCGGAGACGAGCGGCGTGAAGCGCCCGCCGACGCCGTGGCGGGCGGCGTTGCGCGCGGCGACCGCGAGCGCGGCCGGCGAGATGTCGAGCGCGTGGGCGCGCGCGTCCGGGCGCGAGACGAGCAGCGCGACGGCGATGCAGCCCGAGCCGGTGCCCACGTCGCAGACGAGCGGCGCGCGCGCCTCCTTCAACAGCCCGAGCGCGGCCTCGACGAGCAGCTCGGTCTCGGGGCGCGGGATGAGCACGTCGGGCGTGACCTCGAATTCGAGGCCGTAGAAGTCCTGCCGCCCCGTGACGTACTGCAAAGGCTCGCCGGCCGCGCGGCGCGCGACCGCGGCGCGCAACTCCGCGAGCTGCCCCGGCGCGAGCCGGTCTTCGGGGTGCGTGAGCAGGAACGTGCGGTCGCGGCCCGTGACGTGCGAGAGGAGCGAGCCGGCCTCGCGCCGCGGCTCGGCCACGCCGGCGCGCCGCAAACTCTCGGCCGCGCCCGCCAAAACCTCGCCGACACTCAGGCTGTCCGCGTCCATCCGGTTTCGGTAACCACGCCTCAGAGGCGGACGGTGACGGAGTTGCTCTCGGCCGCGCCCGCGCGGATGACGACGGTGACGGGGCCGGGGCCGAGGTGCGCCGGCAGCGCCAGATGAATCTGCGTCAGGCCGGGCAGCGCCGGGCTGGCGACGACCGCCTCGACCGGCACGCTCTGGCCGTCGGCCGTCGCCGTCACGTTCGCGCGCCCGACGCCCGTCGCGAAGACGATGACGCGGCGCGGGTCGCCCGCGAAGAGGGTCGGCATCTCGCGGAACATCTTATAGGCGACGGCCTCGCCGAGGCCCGTCCCGTCCTGCGTGAAGAGGGCGGGGGCGACCGGCTGGACGAGGAGCGGGACGCTGGTGGCGAGCCCCTGCGGGTTGGTGACGACCACGTCGGAGACGCCCTCGGGCGTGTCGGGCGGGACGAGGAAGTTGACCTGCGTGGGCGAGGCGAAGAAGAGCGGCGCGGGGCGGCCGGCGACGCTCACGCGCGTCCCGTTCAGCTCGACGGGGAAGGGGCGGCCGGGCCGCGGGCCGGCCTCGGCCGTCACGGTGGCGAAGCCCGAGCCGAGGACGACGGCGATGGTGTCGGGGGCGACGGCGCGGCTGCGCGCGGTCGCGCGGTTGGGGATGGCCCCGTTCAGGACGGTCTGCGCGGCGGTCGGCCCCGAGAGGAAGACGGGCTGCGTCCACGCGGTGCGGCCGAAGGGGTCTGTGACGCGCGCGCGGACGTAGAGCTCGTCGCCCGCGAAGCGGTACTCGGCCGGGCTGTCGTTCGTGGTCTTGAGGACGCGGCCGCCGCGGCCGACGAACTCCACCGTGCTGTACTGCGGCGCGCAGAGGCCCGGCGTCTCCTCGCAGTCGGGGAAGAACTCTTCGGTGACCACGCTCATGCCGGCGTTGGTGACTCTGAGGTCGAGGATGACCGCGCCGTTCGTCGCGTAGAAGTCGCCGCGCGCCAGCGCGCCGACGATCTCGGCCGGCGTCAGCGCCGCGGCCCTGACCATCACCCAGCCGCCGCCCGGCAGCGCGCGCGCCGGGTCGGTCAGCGAGTGCATGTCGTCGGCCGCGACGCCGTAGAGCAGCCTGCCCGCCGAGAGCGCCTGATCCCACATCTGCTCGACCGAGGGGCGCGTGCCGTCGCCGTAGTTGTAGGCGGCGACGCCGGAGTTGAACAGCTCGAAGAGGCTGTAGTCGGGCAGGGCCTTGAGGTGCTCGGCCGTCATGGCGTTGCGCCAGCTCGGGTGGGCGACGTAGGGCAGGCCGCCGGCCGCGCGCACGGCGCTCATGTTGCGCAGCATCGTCTCGACCACCGAGCCGCCCGACATGTGCGGCGTCAGGCGGCGCGGGTTGAGCGAGTTGACGTGGACGGGCAGCCCGCCGAACGAGTCCGTGATCTCGGCCCCGGCGATGACGAGGAAGCGGCCGCCGCCGCCGAGCGCCGCGTTGAGGTCGGCGACGCCGGTCAGGCGGTCGTGGTCGGTGATGCAGACGAAGTCGTAGCCGCTCAGCTTGTACCACTGCGCGACGGCGAAGGGCGTGGAGTCGCCGTCGCTGTTCGTCGTGTGGGCGTGCGTGTTGCCCCTGTACCACCTCTGCCGCGCCGCGACGGGCGGGGCGGCCGCGAGGGCCATCAGGAGCAGGCAGACGAGTCCGGAGAAAGCTCTCACGAACGTTTCCTTTCCGCAAGGTTCCTAAACGCGGGCCGGGCGTGCCCGCCGCGCGCGGGACAGTCCGCTGCGCGCAGGCGCTCCGCCCGACTGGGTCGCGATGCGAATGAAGCAAGGGGATTCCCGCGCCTCGGCGGCCGCGGCGGCCCGCCTCCGGGGCGAGGCCCGAATTCTACACCGGCCGCGTTAATTGTCAACGGGTCGCCCGGCGCGGTTAGAAAGCGCCCGCCCCCGTGGGATATAATGCGCGCACTCAGAGCAAGACGAAAACAACCGGGCGCCGCCGGGGCGACCTGAAGGCGGCGGCCGAGAGGGAGGGAGGCAAGGGATGAAGGCCGAGTTTCACATCCAAGGCATGCACTGCGAGTCGTGCGCCGACGACATCAAAGAGACGCTCGAAGAGACGGCCGGCGTCGAGCGCGCCGAGGTGACCTTCAGCGGCAAGACGGCCAACGTCACGTTCGACGACGGCGTCGTGCAGCAGGCCACGCTGATTAAGAAGATTCAAGACTTGGGCTATCAGGCGACGGTCGGAGACCAGCAACAGGGGGCGACGAACAATGGCTGAAGCGAGGAACGAAGCGGGCGAACAGACCAACGCGCTCGACGACCGCGGCACGGACACGGCGGGCGGCCTCGCGCTGCTCAGGCGGCTGCGCGACGGGGGCTTCGAGGCCGACGACCTGAAGTTCTCCGTCGCCCTCGGCCGCCCCGTCGAGGAGGTCGAGGCGTGGATGCGCGGCGCCGAGCCGCCCGACGACGACATCATCATGAAGGCCCGCGGCATCGCCAAAGAACGCGGGATCGAAATCGAATAAGGAAGTAGTCAGTAGACAGCAGCCAGTAGTCAGTAGCGCTCCGCGCCTCGGGGTTGTCGCCAACGCCCGGACGAAAAGCAAGCGAAGGCTTTTCTACTGGCTACTGACTACTGACTACTGTCTACTGCTTTTTTATGAATGACAAGCTGAGCCGCGCCGGGCGCGCACTCGTCGAGTCGTACTCGCGCGAGGGCGTCAAGATTCACCACCTCGACCGCCGGCCGCTGCCGTCGCTCGCCGAGGTCATCCGCATGACCGAGGCGTTGCAGGAACTCCTCTTCCCCGGTTACGCGGGCGCGCAGGGGTTGACGGACGCGGCGCTCGCCCTCCACGTCGAGGCGCGCCTCGCGTGGATTCACGAGACGCTGACCGAGCAGATCAGCCGCGCCATCAACCACGGGCAGCGGCTCGAAGACGCCTGCCCCGTCACCGAGCGGCAGGCCGTCGAGTGCGCCGAGGAGTTCCTCTCGCAACTGCCCGCCATGCGCGAGGTGCTGGCCTCGGACGTGAAGGCCGCCTACGACGGCGACCCGGCCGCCGGCTGCTACGACGAGATCATCTTCAGCTACCCCGGCCTCTACGCCATCATGGTCTACCGCCTCGCCCACGAACTCTTCAGGCTCGACGTGCCGCTCATCCCGCGCATCATGACCGAGCACGCGCACCAGCGGACGGGGATCGACATCCACCCCGGCACGCAGATCGGCCCGAGCTTCTTCATCGACCACGGCACGGGCGTCGTCATCGGCGGGACGGCCGTCATCGGCCGCGGCGTCAAAATCTATCAGGGCGTCACGCTCGGCGCGTTCTCCTTCGACAAGGACGCGGCCGGCCAGCTCATCCGCAACACCAAGCGCCACCCGACCATCGAGGACGACGTGATCATCTACGCCGGCGCGACCATCCTCGGCGGCGACACCACCATCGGCCGCGGCTCGGTCATCGGCGGCAACGTCTGGCTCACCCACTCCGTCCCGCCCGGCACGCGCGTCCTTCAAGAGTCGCCCAAGCTCCGCATCATCACCCCCGAAGAGGCCGCCGCCTCGTAGCGCCCCGAACCGCGTTTCTTAAATCCGACCTTCGGGCAGACAACCCCGGCCGCAACGCGGCGACTCTCACGGTCGCCGGAGAGCCCGCGCGCATGGTTAAAAAGTTTCTCGCGTCCGTCTTCGCCTGCCTCGCGCTCGGCGCTCCCGCGTGGGCGCAGGAGGGCGCGCACGGGGTGGTGCTCGTGAGGGCGGCGCGGGCGCTCGACGTGCGGGCGGGCCGGTACCGGGGCGACGCGGGCGTGCTCGTCGCGGGCGGGCGCATCAGGGAGGTCGGCGGGTTCGCGGCGATGCGGAGGCGCTTGCCGAGGGGCGCGGCCGTCATCGACCTCGGCGGCCTGACCCTTCTGCCCGGCCTCATCGACGCGCACACGCACCTCTTCAGCGCCAACGACGGGCGCGTGGACACGACGGCCGGCATGAGCGCGGGCGACCGGCGGCGTCTGGCCGAGAGGTCTGCGAGAGAGATGCTGGAGGCGGGCTTCACCACCGTCCGCAACCTCGGGGGCTCGGGCGTGCGCGGCGACGCCGAGCTGCGCGACGCGATCCGGGCGGGGCGCGCGCCGGGGCCGCGCGTGCTCGCGGCGACGCGCAAGCTGACGCCGCCGGGCGGGCAGGGCGAGAACCTCACGCGCGAAGTGATCGAGCGCGAGTACCTCGAAGTCAGCGGCGAGGAGGGGGCGCGCAGGGCCGTGCGCGCGGCCGTCGCGGCGGGCGCCGACGTGATCAAGGTCGTCGTCAACGTCGGGCCTCGCGTGCTGAGCGCGGGCGAGTTGAAGGCCGTCGTCGCGGAGGCGCGCGCGCGCGGGCGCAAGGTCGCCGCGCACGCCACGACCGAGGCGGCCGTGGCCAACGCGGTCGAGGCCGGGGTGGATTCGGTCGAGCACGGCACGGGGGCGACGCCCGAGTTGCTCGCGCGGATGCGCGCGCGCGGCGTCGCGCTCGTGCTCAACGTCCACACGGAAGAGACGCTGCGCGCCGTCTTCGCCAACGACCTGCGGCGCACGCCCGGCGACGCCGCCGACTTCGAGGCTTACGTGCGCCAGAGCGCCGAGCGGACGCCCGCGCTCATCCGCGAGGCGCGGCGCGCGGGCGTCCGCGTCGTCGCCGGCTCGGACGTTTTCTTCCTCCACCCCGGCAAGACGCGCGGCGAGTCGGCGCTGCTGGAGCTTGAGGCGCTGCGCCACTGGGGCCTGCCGGCCCCCGAAGTCGTCCGCGCCGCCACCACCCACGCCGCCGAGTTGCTCGGCCTGCGAGACTCGGTCGGGGCCATCGAGCCGGGCCGGCTCGCCGACCTCATCGCCGTCGAGGGCGACCCGCTCGCCGACACGGGCGCGCTCGGCCGCGTCCGCTTCGTGATGAAAGGCGGGGTGGTGGTGAGGCGCTGAAGGAGGACGGAGCCGCGGGCCGAAGACGGCGGGCGTCAGGTTAAGTCAGCGTTGATTGATGACGTAACTCTGACCCGCCCGCGGTTACGTTTCTTCACCCCGTCGTACACATTTTCGTCCTTCCGTCCGCGCCTTCGGACGCGGCGAAAAAAGGCCCGACGGTTATCTAAATCGTGCTAACTTGTCCCTCCGTTAAGACCCGCCGAAGCGCTCGGCGCCATCCCGTTCAGAGGAGTTTTCAAGTCACATGCGTCATTCCCCACGCAGGCTTTTCGTCGCCCTCGCCGCCGCGCTCGCCCTCTGCCTGTCGGCCGCCGCGGCGCGCGCGCAGGCCGCCTTCGACAAGGACGAGTTCGCGGCGCGGCGCGCGAAGCTGTTCGCGCAGATCGGCGACGGCGTCGCGGTCGTCTTCGCCGGCCAGCAGCACGAGCACGCCGTCAAGTTCCGGCAGGCCCCGGACTTCTTCTACCTGACCGGCGTCGAGGAGCCGGGCGCCGTGCTCCTCCTCGTCGGCCCCTCGAAGCAGAGCATCGTGTTCGCGCACCGGCGGCCCGGGTGGAAGATCAACGTCGAGGGGCCGGGCATCCTCGACGAGCCGCAGCCGGCCGCGCGCTACGGCCTGACGCAGGTCATGCCGCTCGGAGACTTCTTCAACGTCTTCAACTTCGCGGCCCGCAGGGCGCAGAAACTCTACGCGCCGCTGACCGCGCCCGACACGCTCCAACACAACCGCGGCGAGCAGGAGGGGCACGAGACGGCGCTCGCCGCCAACCCGCTCTTCCGCTACACGCCCGCCGTCCGGCAGGCGGTCGCGCGCCTGCGCGAGCTGCACCCGCACCTCGCCGTCGCCGACATCAACCTCCTGCTCGACCGCCTGCGCTGGGTCAAGACGCCCTACGAGATCGAGCGGCTGCGGCGTAGCGGCCGGATCGGGGCCGAGGGCCTGAAGGCGGCCGTCCGCGGCACGCGCCCCGGCATGTTCGAGTACGAGCTCGAAGCCGCCGCCCGCTTCGTCCAGACCAAGCTCGGCGCGCGCGGCGACGCCTTCACGCCCATCGTCGCCTCGGGGCCGAACACCGTCACGTGGCACTACCAGCGCAACGACCGCCGGATGGAGGCGGGCGACGTGGTGCTGATGGACTACGGCGCGGACTTCGACTACTACACCTCGGACATCACGCGGACGTGGCCCGTGTCGGGCGCCTTCACGCCCGAGCAGGAGAAGATGTACCGCTGCGTCCTCGAAGCGAGGGACGCCATCATCGCGGTGATGAGGCCGGGCGCGACCATCAAGCAGATGCAGGACGCGGCCGAGGAGGTCTACAAGCGGCACGGCTTCCACCGCCAGTTCCTCGAACTCGGCCGCTACGTCGGCCACCCCATCGGCCTCTCCGTCCACGACGTGGGCGGCGACGACCGCGAAGCGCCCTTGCAGGCCGGCGTCGTCTTCAACGTCGAGCCGCTCCTTGAGTTCCGCGACCGCAAGATTCACATGCGCCTCGAAGACACCGTCCTCATCACCCCCTCCGGCGCGGAAAACCTCACGGCCTCCGTCCCCGCCGACATCGAATCGGTCTACGCGCTGATTAAGCAGAAGGGGCTGACGGTTGAGTGAAAGCGCGGGGGTCGGGGCGCGCAAGGCGGGGTGGCGGAGGGCTTCTGTAATCCCGCATCCCGCGCCCCGACTCCCGCGCCCCTCCCGGTCTGGAATCTTTTCCCCATTCGCACTTTCTCCCTGTCGTTAGCAGGTTAGCCATTCCTCCTCAGGTGAACGACGAACCCCCAGTCCGACGGGCTGGGGGTTCGGTCGTTTCGGGGGGCCGTGTTGAACCGGTTTGGCCGAGACGGGAGCGGGTCTTGATGAGCGCCTTCGCGAAATGCGTTTTACTCTTCCTCCTCAACTGGCTCGACGCCCAACTGACCATCCTCTGGGTGCGCGCGGGCGTGGCGACCGAGGGCAACGGGCTGATGGCCTACCTCTTAGAGCTCGGCAACGCGCCGTTCCTCCTCACGAAGCTCGCCGTCGGCGCGCTCGTCGCCTACACGCTCTACCGCTTCTCCGACATCCGTCTGGCGCGGCGCGGCCTGCGGCTCGTCCTCGGCCTCTACCTCGCGCTCATGCTCGTCCACGCCGCCACCGGGGCCTCCGCCCTCGGCTGGCAGCCGCCCGACGCCCTCATCACCTTCATGTCGCGCCTCTTCTGAAGCGGCCCTCCCGCCGCGCCCTCAAGGCACGCCCGCTCCCGCCCGCGGTTCCGTCCGTCCTTGCCGGAACTTTCCGCCCGCCCCGCCGGAATCCCCTGCGAACGGATTTCGCCCGCACGCGTCTCGCGCGTGATCCCCGACGGCGGGGTTGTTTGAACACCTCGGCCCGCCGCTTCGTAGTAAAATCTGCTCAACGCGCGGGCGCGGGCGGGCATCCTATGAGACGTTTCGCGCCGAAAGGATTTATGAAAGCTTCCGGGAATAAAGCCATGTACAGACTCACGGCCCGACAGATTCTGAGCATCGCGCTGCTGTCGGCGACGTTCGCCGCCGCCGGCGTCGCCTGCCTCGACCGCTTCGGCTCGCGCCTCCAGCCCCCGACGGCCGCCTTCTCCGAGGCCGACCCGTCGGCCGAGGTCGCCGGCGTCACAGACCCCTCGGTCGCCACCGACGAGCGCAACAACATCGAGGTCTTCCGCGCCATCTCGCCCGGCGTCGTCTCCATCAACACGACGACGCAGCCGCGCGGCTTCTTCGACCCCGGCGGGCAGGGCTCCGGCTCCGGCTCGGTCATCGACGAGCAGGGGCACATCCTGACGAACAACCACGTCGTCGACGACGCCTCGGCCGTCGCCGTCAGCTTCGGCGGCGACAAGACCTACCCGGCCCGCGTCGTCGGCCGCGACCCGGACACGGACCTCGCCGTCATCCGCGTCGAGAACGCCCCGCGCGAGTTGCTGCGCGTCGTGCCGCTCGGCGACTCCGACCGGCTCGTCGTCGGGCAGAAGGTCTTGGCCATCGGCAACCCGTTCGGCCTCGACCGCACGCTGACGACCGGCGTCATCTCGGGCCTTCAGCGCCCCATCCGCGCGCAGAACGACCGCATCATCGAGGGCGCCATCCAGACCGACGCCTCGATCAACCCCGGCAACTCGGGCGGCCCGCTGCTCGACTCGCAGGGGCGCATGATCGGCATCAACTCGCAAATCCTGACGCCCGCGGGCGGCTCGGTCGGCGTCGGCTTCGCCGTCCCCGTCAACATCGCCAAGCGCATCGTCCCGCAGCTCATCCGCGAGGGCCGCGTGGTGCGGCCCAAGCTCGGCGTCTACCCGCGCGCCGTCTCCGACCTGCGCGGCCTGCGCCTGCCCGTGCAGGAAGGGCTCCTCATCCTCCAGCTCGACCCGGCCGGCTCGGCCGCGCAGGCCGGCCTGCGCAGCGTGACGCAGGACGAAAACGGCGACCTCCTGCTCGGCGACATCATCCTCTCGATTGACGGCGAGAAGACGGCCGAGCAGAACGACCTCTTCCGCATCCTCGACAAGCATCAGTTCAACGACGTCGTGCAGGTCGAAGTCTTACGCGACGGCCGCCGCGCCACCCTCCCCGTCCGCCTCCTCCCCGAGCCGCAGCGCCGGGGCATCTTCAGAAGGCAGTAAACGGGCGTCGGGCGACGGGTTGAGAGCGACTTGCTTCTCCCCGTCGCCCTGCGCCCGTCGCCCGTCGCCGTGCCTCATGCCTGAGACTCAACACTTCGTCAACGACGGTTACGGCTGGCAGTGCAAGCGTTGCCGCGCGGCGGACGACGCGCCCGCCGCCGACGCCCCCCTTCCCCGTTTCTTCAGCGAGGGCGAGGCCGAAGACCGCGAGCCGCGCCTCTCATCGCCCCTCCTCGCCCGATGGAAAGACGATGCCGGCCGCGCCCTCGTCTGCCCACGCTGCGGCGTCGAAGAGTCAATTAAGAATTAAGGCAACAAGATAGATGGCTCACCACGACAGCCACCTGACAAGCTCGCTTCTACTCGACAGGCTGAACTTGTCAGGTATCGCGGATTTCTGATGCCCGCGCAAGAAGAAGGCCGGGGGGCGAAGTTCAAATTCGCCCCCCGGCCTTTTGACTTTCAACCCGGAGGCGCGCTCAGTCGTCCGAGGCGGCGATGAGTAGGACGATGAGGAGCGTGACGCCCGCGCCGATGCCAACGCCGATAGCGATCTTGCCGCCGGTCGAGAGGTTGTTGCCTTTGGCCTTGAACACCTGCGGGTAGGCGACCTTCGTCGCGATGCCTGCCTTGTTCACAACGACGAAGCTCTCCGGGCCTGCCTCGCTGATGTAGCCTTCCAGCCTCGCCTTGTCGCGCAGCTCCAGCATGACGCGCGCGTCCTTGCCCGTGCCGAGTTTGTCCAGCTTCGCGCGGACCATTTCGACGCGTTTTGATTCCTTCTCCGCGGCCGACTTGGCAAGGGCGGGCGCGGCGGCCGCCTGTAGGAGCAGCGCGGCCAGCGTCACGGAACAGATTTTCTTCAGCATTGTTCTTCTCCTGCGGGGGGATTTCCCTCTTGCGAAGGTTGTGCGACCCCTCCGAGCAATCGCGGCACCGCGCGGCGCGCGCCTAGTCCTCGCTGGCGATGTAGAGTAAGACGATGAGGAGCGTGACGCCCGCGCCGATGCCGACGCCGATGGCGATCTTGGCGCCGGTCGAGAGGTTGTTGCCCTGCGCCTTCCTGACCTGCGGGTAGGCGACGGCCGTCGTCTTGCCGGCGGAGTCGGTGACGACGAAGCTCTCGGCGCCGGCCTCGTTGATGTAGCCTTCGAGCTTGGTCTTGTCGCGCAGTTCGAGCCTGACGCGCGCGCCCTCGCCGGTGCCCAGCTTGGCTAGTTGCGTGCGCACCTTCTCGGCCCGCCTCGCCTCCTTCTCCGCGGCCGACTTGGCAAGGGCGGGCACGGCGACCGACTGTAGGAGCAGCGCGGCCAGTACGACGCGACAGATCTTCTTCAACATTATACTTTTCTCCTAGGGGAAGATTCCCGGATGGGACGGTCGAGCCTTCGAGGGCAATTGCGGTGCCGCGCGTGGATGTCGGGCGCCGGAAGCTTTTGCCGGGGCACGGGCGCCGCCCAGCGCAGGAAGAATCCGGCGGGTGCAGCGCGGGGGCTGCGCGTTCGGTGACAACGCAGCAGGGCTGGGGGCCTGCTTCATACCATCAAAATTTCCTACACCCTCCTTACGGTGAGTCAAATATATTTTCGCCTTAATTCTTAATTGCTCCTCCCCCCCACGATTTACGATTCGCGCCCGCGGGATTTACTATTGACGGGCGATGAACGAACAGGCTTTTCAGACTTTGGAGTACGACGGCTTGCGGGCGCTGGTGCGCGAGCGGGCGCAGACGCCGATGGGGCGCGCGCGGGCCGACGCGCTCGCGCCGCTCGCCTCGGCGGCCGAGGTGCGGCGCGCGCTCGCGGCCGTCTCCGAGTGCGTCGAGCTGCGGAAGCGCGGCGCGGCGTGGACGTTCGGCGAGCTGGCCGACCCTTCGGAGGCGCTGGCGCGGCTGGCGATTGAGGGCGCGACGCTGGAGCCGCTGACGCTTCTCGAACTCGCGCGCCTGTGCGAGCAGGCGGCCGACGCGCGCGCCGCCGTCTCGGCCGAGCGCGAGGCGGCGCCCGTGCTCTGGGAAGTGGTCGCCGAACTGCCGCGCACGCTGCCGTCTCTGGCCGCGCGCGTCTTCTCGAAAATCCTGCCGGGCGGCGAACTCGACGACCGCGCCAGCCCCGAACTCGCGCGCGTGCGCGCCGACATCGTGCGCCTGCGCTCGACCATCACGCGCTCGCTCGAAACCCTCATGCGCCGCTCCGAGGAGGCGATTCAGGACGAGCTGGTGACGGTGCGCAACGACCGCTTCGTCATCCCCGTCCGCGCCGACCACCGCGGCCGCGTGCGCGGCGTCGCCCACGGCTTCTCCTCGTCGGGCGCGACCGTCTTCGTCGAGCCGCTTGAGACCATCGACTCAAACAACGAGCTGCAAGCCCTGCGCGAGACCGAGGAGCGCGAGATCGCCCGCGTCCTCTTCACGCTCGCCGAGGAGTTGCGGCGTGAACTCCCGGCCGTCGCCGCGGCCGCGCGCGCCGTCGCCGAGCTGGACTTCGTCGCGGCGAAGGCGGCGCTCTCGTCGCGCCTGCGCGCCGTCGAGCCGCGCGTGGACGAGGATGGCGCGCTCGAACTCGAAGAGGCGCGGCACCCGCTGCTCGAAGAGAACCTGCGCGCGCAGGGGCTGGAGGTCGTGCCCGTCTCCCTGCGGCTCGACGCGGGGCGGCCCGTGATGGTCATCTCCGGCGCGAACGCGGGCGGCAAGACGGTCGTCCTGAAGACCGCCGGGCTGCTCTCCCTGATGGCGCTCTCGGGGCTGCACGTGCCGGCGCGGGCGGCGCGCGTGCCGCCCTACGCCTCGGTGCTCGCCGACATCGGCGACCGCCAGTCGCTCGCCGCCAACCTCTCGACCTTCACCTCGCACGTCGCCAACATCCGGCGCATGATCGAGCTGTGCGAGCGGCCCGCGCTCGTCCTCTTGGATGAGGTGGGCACCGGCACCGACCCGGAGGAGGGCTCGGCCTTAGGCGTCGCCGTCGTCGACCACTTCCGCCGCGCGTGCGGCGCGCACGTCATCGCGACGACGCACTACAGCGGGTTGAAGATGTACGCCTCGAACGAGTCGGGCGTCCAGAACGCGAGCGTCGAGTTCGACGAGCGCACGCTGCGGCCGACCTACCGCCTGCTCGTCGGCGTCGCCGGCTCGTCCTCGGGTCTGGAGATCGCGCGCCGGTTTAAATTGCCCGACGCGATCGTCGAGTCGGCGCGCGCGCGCGTGGACGAACAGACTCTGCTCGCGGCCGACTACCTGCGCCGCATCCAGCGCGAGGCCGACGAGGCCGAGGCTCTGCGCCGCGCGCTCGAAGAGGAGCGCCGCGCCGTCGCCGAGAAATATTCTTCGCTGGAGGCGGAGGCCGCGCGGCGCGAGCGCGACCGCCAGCAGGAGTTCGCGCTCGCCCTCGAACGCGCCGTGGCCGACTTCGAGCGGCAGGCCCGCGAGCTTTACTCGAAGATCGAAGACCGCGCCGCCCGCGCGCGCGTCGAGCGCGAGGCCGAGCGCCGCGCCGCCGAATTGCGCCGCGAGGCGCAGCAGCAGAAGGCGCAGGCGCGCGCCGCCGCGGCCCCGCGCGGCGAGGCGGCGGCGGGCGGCGTCCGCGTCGTCAAACCCGAAGAGGGTTCCCGCCCGGCGCCCCCTCCGCCGGCCGACGAAGCGCCGCGCGAGATCGAGGCGGGCGATCAGGTGCGGCTCGCCTCGATGAACGCGACCGGGACGGTCGAGCGCGTCAGCGGCGGCGTGGCCGAAGTCTTGGTCGGCCGCCTGCGCTTCCGCGAGAAGGTCGCGAACCTCGAACTCGTCCGCGCCGCGCCGAAGAAGAATGAGGACGACAACACTCTGGCCGGGCGCCTCCAGAAGATGCAGCGGCGCGGCACCGAGGTGCGCCTCTCGCGCGACCGGCAGCCGGCCGACGCCGAACTCAACCTCATCGGCCGCACCACCGACGAGGCGCGCGACGAGCTGGACAAGTTCCTCGACGAAGCCTTCCTCGACGGACACCAGCGCGTCCGCATCATCCACGGCCACGGCACGGGCGCGCTCCGCCGCGCCGTCGCCGAGCACCTGCGCCGCCACCCGCACGTCGCCTCGTTCGACCTCGCGCCCGACAACGAGGGCGGGGCCGGCGCGACCATCGCCGAGCTGAAGCAGTGAGCCTCCGGCCGCGCCCCGCCTCGCGCGGCGCGGCGCAGCCCGCCCGAGTCGGACTTCAGGAGTGTGGCCGGTGACGGCAAGACCGCGCGTCAAAATCTGCTGCATCGCGAGCGCCGAGGAGGCGCGGCTCGCCGTCGAGTGCGGCGCGTCGGCCGTCGGGCTCGTGTCGGCGATGCCGAGCGGGCCGGGCGTCATCGCCGAGGAGTTGATCGCCGAGGTCGCCGCGCGCGTGCCGCCGCCCGTGGCGACCTTCCTCCTGACGTGCCGGCAGGACGCCGCCGGCATCGTCGCGCAGCAGCGCCGCTGCCGCACCAACACGCTGCAACTCTGCGACCGCGTGGCGCCCGAAGTCTACGGCGAGTTGCGCGCCGCGCTGCCCGGCGTCTCGCTCGTGCAGGTCGTCCACGTCGGCGGGCCGGAATCGGTCGACGAGGCGCTGGCCTCGGCGGCGCACGTCGACGCCCTGCTGCTCGACTCGGGCAACCAGAGCCTGCCCGTCAAGGAACTCGGCGGCACGGGGCGCGTCCACGACTGGCGCCTGAGCCGCCGGATACGCGACTGCGCCCCCGTCCCCGTCTTCCTCGCCGGCGGCCTCAACCCCTCGAACGTCGCCGCCGCGGTCGAAGCCGTCCGCCCCTTCGGCCTCGACGTGTGCAGCGGCGTCAGAACCGGCGGCCGGCTCGACGGGGAGAAGCTCTCGCGGTTCTTCGCCAATCTGCCGCGCGTTTGATTACAATGTCACGCACGTAACATGCGCTTCCCGCAATCCTTCATCGACGACCTGAAGCGGCAGGCGGACATCGTCCGCGTGGTGTCGGACTACGTGACGCTGAAGAAGAAGGGGTCGAACTGGATGGCGTGCTGCCCGTTCCATCAGGAGAAGACGCCTTCGTTCTCGGTCAGCCCGTCGAAGGGCATCTTCTACTGCTTCGGGTGCGGGCAGAAGGGCGGCGTCCTCAACTTCGTGATGGAGGTGGAGCGCGTCTCTTTCCCGGAGGCCGTCCGCATCGTCGCGGGCAAGGCCGGGGTGGCGCTCCCCGAGATGGTCGAGGACAAGCGCTTCGAGGCGAAGCGGCAGGAGGCCGATGAGGTCATCCAGCTCAACGCGTGGGCGCTCGAATTCTGGGAGCAGCACCTGCGGGACGGGGGCGCGGAGGCGCGCGCCGCGCGCGAGTACGTCGAGGGGCGCGCCGTCACGGACGAGACGCGGCAACTCTTCCGCCTCGGCTACGCGCCGAACAGCTGGGACGCGCTCGGCCATCACCTCAAGGGCAAGGGGGCGGGCATCGGCCAGATCGAGCGCAGCGGCCTCGTCGTGAAGAAGGACGCGGGCGGCTACTACGACCGCTTCCGCGGCCGCCTCATCTTCCCCGTCCTCGACGCGCAGGGGCGGCCCGTCGCCTTCGGCGCGCGCGCCATGCGCCCCGGCGACGAGCCGAAATATTTGAACTCGCCCGAGACGGCCGCCTACACGAAGGGCCGCCACCTCTTCGGCCTCAACCTCTCGCGCGACGAGATTCGGAAGAAGAAATTCGCCATCCTCGTCGAAGGCTACCTCGACCTCATCATCCCCTTTCAGGCCGGCGTGAGGAACGTCGCGGCCAGTCTGGGGACGGCCCTGACGGCCGAGCAGGCCAAGCTTCTGGGCCGGTTTGCGCGCAAGGTGGTCGTCAATTATGATGGAGACCGCGCCGGGGTGCAGGCCGCGAAGCGCGCCATCGAGGTGCTGTTGGCCGAGGACTTCGAGATCAAAGTGCTGGTGCTGCCCGACGGGGCCGACCCCGACGAGTTCGTCCGCGCCCGCGGCCCCGAGGAGTACAACAAGCGTCGCGGGCAGTCCGTCCCGCACATCCAGTTCGTGCTCGAACAGGCCCTCAGGGAGCGCAACCTCCGCGCGCCCGCCCAGAAGGCCGAGGCCGTCGAGGAAGTCTTGCCCTTCGTCCGCGCCGTCCGCAACCCGATCCAGCGGCGCGAGTATTTCGACATCGTCATGGACTCGCTGCGAGTCGAGGAGCCGGCCCTGCGTCAGGAGCTTTGGAAGACCGTCGGCGCGGGCGCCCGCGCGGCCGCGCCCGACGGGCAGCCGGACGTGAGGAGGCAGTTCGCCGGCGCCCGCGCGGCCGAGATGACGGTCGCCGAGCGCCGCCTGCTGGAGCTGCTCGTCTCCGACGCGGAGCTGCGCGCCGCGCTGCTGCCGCACGTCGTCGAGAGCGACTTCGACGAGCTGCCGTCGGCCGCCGTCTTCCGCGCCCTCAAAATCCTCGACGCGCGAAACGAGCCCGTCGATTTCGCCACCCTGTCCGAGGCCGCCGGCGACGACCCGGCGGCCGCCGACATCGTCCCGCTCGTCCTGATGTACGAGCCGGAGCGCGCCGAGGGCGAGGCCACCGACGCCTTCATCGTCGAGGCCGAGAGCTGCCTGATGGCGCTGCGGCTGATGAGCTACGACCGCCGCATCAGGGAGCTGGCCGTCGAGAAGGCCGCGGCCGAGCGCGCGGGGGACTCGGATCGCCTCGCCCGCCTCATCATGGAAGACCTCGAACTCAAACGGCTCCGCACGGCCCTGCCGCCACGCCCCGCGGGCGTCGCGCCGGGCGGCCCCTCATCCTCGTAAAGGCCGCCGGCGTGGGCGCGCCCCCCGACTCGGACCTTTTTGGCTACCCGGACGCGGATGGAACTAGCATGAGCATGGAAGAGAAAGATCAGGACGACGTGGTGCAGCGCCTCTTGGAGCTGGGCGGCGACAAGAAGTACCTGACCTTCGACGACCTCAACCGCGAGCTGCCAGACAACATCGTCTCGCCCGACGACATCGAGGACGTGCTGCAAAAGCTCGAAGGCTCGAACATCACGGTCGCCGACTCCGACGAGCGCCTCATCGAGCAGGCCGCCTCCTCGGTCGTCCCCGACGACCTCGACGGAGACCTCGACGAAGACATCGAGCTCGACCTCTCGGCCGGCGCGCTGGAGAAGACCAACGACCCCGTCCGCCTCTACCTGCGCGAGATGGGCGTCGTCCCGCTCCTCACGCGCGAGGGCGAGGTCTCCATCGCCAAGCGCATCGAGCGCGGCCAGATCAAGACGCAGAAGGCCATCTCGCGCTCGCCCATCGCCGTCAAGGAGTTGTGCCGCCTCGGCGACGAGCTGGCCGCCGGCCGCCTCAACATCCGCGACATCGTCACCTTCTCCGAGCAGGCCGAGCTGACGGGTCAGGAGGACAAGGCCGACGAGTATCTGCGCTGGACTCTGGAGGGCGTGGAGAACATCCGCCGCGTCTTCAAGGCGGGGCTGAAGGACTGGGAGAAACTGCGCGCCGAGCAGAAGCTGTTGCGCGGCAAGAAGTCGAAGAAGCTGCTGCGCCTCAAGCGCAAGGTGGCGCGGATGCGCCTCGAAATCTCGCAGGAGATGAAGCTTTTGAACCTGACGGAGAAGGCGCGCCAGCAGTTGATCAACGCCATCCGCAAGGTCGCCAAAGAGATTCGCGTCGCCGAGAACGAGATCAACACCAACGCCGAGAAGCTCAACCGCAAGCGCGTCCGGCCCGACGAGGAGCGCGAGTTCAAGCGCCACATCACCAACGCCCGCAAGCGGCTCCAGCAGATCGAGGTCGACCACCACGTCGCGCCCGTCGAGATCAAGCGCTCGCTCCAGTCGATCGTCACCGGCGAGACCGAGACGGCGCAGGCCAAGCGCGAACTCATCGAGGCGAACCTGCGCCTCGTCGTCTCGATCGCGAAGAAGTACACCAACCGCGGGCTGCAATTTCTGGACTTGATTCAGGAGGGGAACATCGGGCTGATGAAGGCGGTGGACAAGTTCGAGTGGCGGCGCGGCTACAAGTTCTCCACCTACGCGACGTGGTGGATTCGTCAGGCCATCACGCGCGCCATCGCCGATCAGGCGCGCACCATCCGCATCCCCGTCCACATGATCGAGACCATCAACAAGCTCATCCGCACCTCGCGCGCGCTCGTGCAGGAACTCGGCCGCGAGCCGACCAGCGAGGAGATCGCGCGCAAGATGGACATCCCGGTCTCGAAGGTGCGCAAAGTCCTGAAGATCGCGCAGGAGCCGATCTCGCTCGAAACGCCCATCGGCGAGGAGGAGGACTCGCACCTCGGCGACTTCATCGAGGACAAGTCCATCCTCAACCCGGCCGACGCGGTCGTCGCCTCGAACCTGCGCGAGATCACGAACGAGGTGCTGGCGACGCTGACGCCGCGCGAGGAGAAGGTCATCAAGATGCGCTTCGGCCTCGGGGCGAACGGCTCCGAGCACACGCTCGAAGAGGTCGGCCAGCACTTCGCCGTCACGCGCGAGCGCATCCGCCAGATCGAGGCCAAGGCCTTGAGGAAGCTGCGCCACCCCTCGCGCTCGCGCAAGCTCAAAGCCTTCCTCGAAAGCACGCGCCAGTGAAGTCCGCGTGGCTGCGCGAGCACCCGAGCCGGCCCGACTGGTGAGCGGGGCCCGCGCTGCGACAAAAGGCGCCGCCTCCGGTAAACTGATGGCAGGCTCGAAGCATCCAACTCCGAGCTTACTATCTCCGTCTCAGCCGAAAGATGTCGAAGAAGATCGTCGATAGTTACCGGCGCAGGCTTGCGACCGAGGAAGGGTGGACTCTGAAGCGCGGCGCGAGCCTGCGCGTCGCCCTCTGCTACCCGAACGTCTACGGCGTCGGGATGGCGAACCTCGGCTTCCAGTCGGTCTACGAACTCTTCAACCGCATCCCGGAGGTCTCGTGCGAGCGCGTCTTCCTGCCCGAAGAGCCGGAGCTGCGCGAGTACGAGCGCGCCGGCACGCCGCTCCTCTCCTTCGAGTCGCAGACGCCCGTGCGCGACTTCGACCTCATAGCCTTCTCCGTCTCGTTCGAGACCGACTACTACCACGTCGCGCGGATGCTCGGCCTCGCGCGCGTGCCGGCGCGCTCCGACGCGCGCACGCACCACGACCCCGTCGTCCTGATGGGCGGCGCGGCCTCCTTCCTCAACCCCGAACCCGTCGCCGACTTCACCGACGTGATCGCCGTCGGCGAGGGCGAAGTCCTCGTCCCGCAGCTCGTCGATCTGATCTTCGAGAACGCGGACGAGGGCGGCGCGAAAGACGACTTACTTCTGAAGCTGGCGCGCACCGGGCGCGGCTTCTACGTGCCCTCGCTCTACGAGGTCACCTACAAAGAGGACGGGGCGGTCGAGGCTTACACGCCGAAGGCCGAGGGCGTGCCGCGCCGGGTCGGGCGCACGCTCGCCGCCGTGAACCCGAAGGAGGGGAGCCTGCGGCGCGCGATGCGGCGCGGCGACGCCGACATCGTCGAGCGGCTGAAAGAGCCGGAGGTGTTCGCGCCCTCGACGGTCATCCACGCGCCCGAGGCCGAGATGGGCGAGCGGCTGCTGGTCGAGATTTCGCGCGGCTGTTCGCAGGGCTGCCGCTTCTGCTGGGCCGGCTTCAACTACTGGCCCCCGCGCGTCGTGCCGGCGCGCGACATCCTCGCGAAGGCCGCCGAGTGGAGGGGGAAGACCGATAAGATCGGGCTGGTCTCGACCGCCGTCTGCGACCACCCGGAGATCGGCGAAATCCTGCGGGGTCTGCGCGGGATGGGCTACAAGATTTCGGTCTCCAGCCTGCGGCTCGACCAGATCGAGGACGAGCTGCTCGACGCGCTCGTCGAGTCGGGCGACCAGCAAATCGCCGTCGCGCCCGAGACCGGCTCGGACAGGTTGCGGAAGGTCATCAACAAGAACCTGACGAACGACGAGATCGTGGACATCTGCGGCGCCGTCTTCGACCGCGGGATGCTGACGGTCAAGTTGTACCTGATGGCGGGCCTGCCGACCGAGACCGACGAAGACCTCGAAGAGATGGTCAGGCTCGTCGAGCGCGTCAGGGACAGGATGCTCGAAGCGGGCCGCCGCTTCGGGCGCGTCGGCAAGATCATCCCGGCCCTGAACGGCTTCGTGCCGAAGCCGAACACGCCGTTCCAGTGGGAGCCGATCTGCGAGGAGCGGGAGCTGAAGCGGCGCCTGAAGTGGCTCTCGAAGAATCTGGCGCGCATCCCCAACGTCGAGGTGCGCGTGATGTCGGCGCGCGTCGCGCACGAGCAGGCCATCTTCTCGTCGGGCGACCGCCGCGTCTCGGCGCTCATCGAGGCGATGGCGCGCCGCGGCGGCGACCTTCAGGCCGCGCTGCGAGAGACGGGCGCGGACGCGGACTTCCACACGCGGCGCGAGCGCGCCTACGACGAGTTCCTGCCGTGGGAGATAGTGGACGCCGGCATCTCGCGCGACTTCCTCGAACGCGAACACGCGCGCTCGCGCGTCGCGCGCTCGACCGCGCCCTGCCCGTCGGTTGACACCTGCACGCGCTGCGGCGTCTGCCCCACCACTTGGCTCGCCGCCGCGCCCCCCGGCCTCGTCCAACTCCAAAGCCGCAAGGCGGCGGCGTAAAAGCCGCGGGCCGTGAATCGAGAATCGTCGAAAACGTCGAGCGCCGCCGCGGCCTGAATGATTCAGGCCGCGGCGGCGCTCGACGCGTCTTCATGCCTCACGCTTCACCACTCGCGGCTTTTACGGATTGATGAACCCGTTGCTGCGCGCCGTGTGGTCGAAGTCGTACTCGTAGATGAAGCCGGGCATGGGGATGGGGCGCGACCAGCGGACGCGCGCGACGACGTGGTTGTCCTGATTCTGCACGGTGTAGGCGGTGTCGTCCGGCAGGCCGAACTCTTCGGCCTTGGCGCGCAGTTGCGACTCGACCCAGCCGAGTGACTGCCCCGGCGGGAAGGCCGCTTTGTCAACCGTCTCCTGCATGAAGTCTCGGTAGAGGAAGGCGTTGTAGGCGACGGGCACGTAGTTGTAGGCGGCGTAGCCGGCCAGCGCGACGAGCGCGGCGACGATGAGGAAGTTGAGGCGGGCCCCGCCCTGCTCGCCGCGGGCGCGCGCCCCGCGGCACTCATGCTGCGGCTCTCTCATCTTCTCTTCCCTCTTGATCTGCGAGTGTATTTCAGCCCGCGCCGAGCGCGGAGCGGAGTGACGCGCGGACGACGCGGCCGTGGACTTCCCTCCCGTCCACGATTCGCGCCCGGCCCAACCCCTCAATCAGCACCCAACGGACGTGGCCGCCGATTGACTTCTTATCATTACGGAGGGCGCGCCGGATAGTTTCGGCGTCAAGGTCGTCGGCGCGCGGCAGGCGACCCGCGAGCCGCACCGCCGCGCGCAGCGATTCTAACTCGGCCGCGCCGAGCAAGCCTAGCCGCAACGAAATCTCGGCCGCCGCGAGCATCCCCCAGCCGACCGCCTCGCCGTGGCGGAAGCGGCGGTAACGGGTGACGGCTTCGAGCGCGTGCCCGACGGTGTGGCCGAAGTTGAGGATGCGGCGCGAGCGCGCGTCCGTGCGCCCCGCGTCCTCACGCTCGTCGCCCGCCACGACGCGCGCCTTGAAGGCGCACTGCGCGGCGACGAGCCGCGTCAACTCGTCCTCGCGGGCCTCCGCGCTCGGCCACGCCGCGGAGCTTTCGCGTTCGAGGAACCTGACGGTCTGCGCGTAAAGCCGCGCGTCGCCGGCCGCGCCCTGCTTGATCGCCTCGCACCAGCCGGCCGTCAACTCGCGGCGGGGCAGCGTCCGCAGCGTCGCGGTGTCGGCGACGACGGCGCGCGGCTGGTGGAACGCGCCGACGAGGTTCTTCCCCGCGGGCGTGTTGACGCCGGTCTTGCCGCCGACCGAAGAATCGATCTGCGCGAGCAGCGTCGTCGGCACCTGCACGAAAGCGACGCCGCGCAGGTGCAGCGCCGCCGCGAAGCCCGCGAGGTCGCCGACCACGCCCCCGCCTAAGGCGACCACCGCGTCGCCCCGCTCGACGCCCGACTCGGCGAGGAACCGCAGCGCGCGCTCCGCCGTCCGCAGATTCTTGAAGCGCTCGCCGTCGCCCATCAGCCAGCGCGCGACCGCGAAGCCCGACGCCCGCAGGCTGCGCGCGGCGGCCGGGCCGTAGAGTCCGAACACGCGCGCGTTCGAGACGACGGCGGCGCGCGCGGCGCTCGGCCCCAGCGCGCCGCGCGCGGCTGCGCCGAGGCCCGAGAGCGCCCCGGCCCCGACCTCGATCGTGTAGCCCGCGCCGAGGCGCACGGCCACGCGCCGCGACGCGCCCCGCTCAACCATGCGCCCCTTCCAGCGCCCCCGACAGCGCGTCGGCCAGCAGCTCGAAACTCAGGTCGCCGCCCCACACGAGCCGCGCCAGTTCCTCCACCGAGTGACGCGAGGCCGTGTTCCAAACGTCGATCAACTCGTCGCCCGCCGCGCGCGACGCGAACCAGCGGCGGCCGTGGCGCGCACGCAGGTGCTCGACGAACGTGGCGGCGAAGAGGCGCGCGCGCAGCGCGGTGGCCGGCAGGAAGAGGGCGGCCGCGTCGGGCGCGCGGCCGGCCGGCGCGTCGAAGCCCGGCGCGTCGAGCAGCCGCGTCGCGGCGTCATGCCTGAAGCCGGTCACCGCGGTCAGCGCGCCGACATAACTCTCGGCCAACTGCTCGGAGCGCGGGTCGGCCGCCGCGGCGAGCGCCAGCGCGTGCGCGAGCGCGGCGCACTCGCGGCGCGCGTCGTGCAACTCGACGAGGGCGACGAAGCTCGCGACCTCCTGCGCCTCGGTGGCGCGCACGCCGCGGTGCTCGCCGAGCCACGCCGCGTCGCGGAAGAGTCCGGCGAGCAAAAAGGCGTGCCCTTGCTCCGTGGCCGCGTCCGGCGCGCGCACGAATTCGGGGTGGCGCGAGGCCGTCTCGCGCGAGGCCCACGCGAACATCTGCGCGCGCCCGGCCTCGCCGAAAGTCTGCCGGAAGAAACTCGCGCCCCCGGCCCGCGCGCCGAGCACGAGCCGCACGTCCGCGGGTGGGTCTAAGGCGAAGCAGGCCGACCACGCAGCCTTCGACGGGCGCGACGCGGCGTCGAGTCGCAGGTTCTGCTGCGACTCGACGCGCACGCCCAAGCCCGCGAGCGTCTCCGAGTAGACCGCGCCGAACCCCTGCGCCGGGAAATAGGAGTCGAGGTGCGCGGCGCGCGCGAAGTAGAGCGCGTCGGCGAATTCCAGTTCGCGCGTCCCGCCCGCGCCGATGGCGCGCGCCGCCCAGCGCGAAAGCTGCGTCATGTACGGCCGCTCGGTGCGCGACAGGAAGAGTTCGGCGTCGGCCGATAGCTTCGGCAGAGAGACGCCGGTGAAGCTCTCGTAGAGGCCGCCGAGGCCGGCGAGGTCGAGGCCGCGCGCGGCTTCGCGGAGCGCTTCGAGGCGGGCGGCGCGGAGGTCTTCGCAGGGGCGCAGCGCGTCGTACCAGCGGCGTGACATCTCGACGCGGCGGGCGGCGTCCGCCTCCGCGGCCAACAACTCTGGCACGTCTTCGGCCGCGACCTTGCCCCCGCCCCACTCGACGCGTGCGGCCGCGGCGCAACGGCCCAACTCCTCGGTAACCTCCCCCGCGCGCGCCTCGACGTGCCTGAGCCTCGCCGCGCCAACAAGCGCGCCGAGGCCCGCCCGCTCCGTCGCGAACTGCGCGGGCGTCTCATCGAGCGCGCGCCCCAAGTCGTCAATGGATTCGCGCGTCCAGAGGTCTGCGTGGCGGTCTTCGAGCCTCGCCGTGTCGGGGCGCGGGGCGAGTCCGGCGTGGTGGTTGAAACGCTCGCGGGCGAGCGCTGAGTGGTAGGCGGCGAAGTCGCGGCGGTAGTCGCTCGGGTTCATCTCTCCCGCTGGGCGCGCGGACGCCCACCTTGCGCTCTGCTGGGATGGCCGGTGGCCGGGACTGATTCGATTGTAGCACGCGGGTTGGAGATGCGTCCGGCGCAGGGGTGGCCGGGCCGTGGCGGGCTTGAGCGCTGGACAAATTAAGAACGGGCGCGGCAAACTTGGGGATTGCCGCGCCCGTTCCAATGTGTGGTCACTGTCCTCACCCCAGCAACCACTGAGACGGAGGATCCACCAACCGTCTCTCTTGCCCCACAATATACATCGCAATGCCCATGCCATGCAAGTCCCAATTCAACATGATTAAAAACAGGGCTTTTTATTGGGCTTTTAACGTGGCCGTCAGCGGCGTTTGAAAAACACCTCTTCGGGCCGTGTAAGTCTTACACTCATCGCCGAGTAAAAATTTCTCACCGACCCCTGTTTTACACGGCGCGGCCTTCACACCGCGCCGAGATTTCGGCGTATGACTTCGGCCAAGCCGTCGGCTAAACGCTCGATCTCCTCCTGCCTCTCTCCCTCGATCATGACGCGCGCCAGCGGCTCCGTCCCGGAATAGCGCAGCAGCAGGCGGCCGCCGTCGCCGAGTGCCGCCTCGGTCTCGCGGACGCAGCGCGCCACCTCCGCGACCTCCTCGAAGGGGAGCTTTTCGCGCACGCGGACGTTGGTGAGCACCTGCGGCAGCCGCGTGAAGCCCTCGGTCAGTTCGCCGAGCGGGCGGCCCGTCTCGATGAGGACGCGGAGCAGGTTGAGCGTCGTTAACATCCCGTCGCCGGCGAGGCCCGTGCGCGGGAAGATGATGTGGCCGGACTGCTCGCCGCCGAGGCTCGCGCCGGCGCGCAGGAGTTCTTCGAGCACGTACTTGTCGCCCA
>Ga0196977_1000136_pt1 | contig 47563 bp, 45 predicted proteins | sample S3v_1013CmetaG_FD_148634 | JGI IMG/M metagenome (GOLD analysis project Ga0196977, IMG submission 148634) | Soil microbial communities from Anza Borrego desert, Southern California, United States - S3+v_10-13C | ecosystem: Environmental > Terrestrial > Soil > Desert | place: USA: California... | reverse complement strand
CGGGGCGGGGATGTTGCCGTTGGCGATCAGCAGCCCGACCACGACCATCGCCCCGCCGCCGATGCGCAGCGCCTGGATCGCGAGCCAGCGCCCGCGGGCTTCGTCGTCACGCCGTTGCCGCTCATCCATCGAGCATCTCCCCCAGTTGTTCGGGCGTCTCGGCGACCGCTTCGGCCCCGGCGGCGAGCAGCTCGTCGGACGCATGATACCCCCAGGCGACGCCGATCGCGCGGCAGCCCGCGGCGCGGGCCATCGACACGTCGTACACCGTGTCGCCGATGACCACGGTATCGGCCGGGGCGGCGCCGGCCTCGGCCATCGCGGCCTCGAGCATCGCCGGGTGCGGCTTGGACGGATGGCGGTCGGCGGTCTGCAGCGTGACGAACAAGTCGAAGAGGCCGTGGCTGACGAGGCAACCCTCGAGCCCGCGGTCGGACTTGCCGGTGGCGACCCCGAGCATCCAGCCCGCGCGATGGAGCCGGCCGAGCAGGGCGGCGATGCCGTCATACAGCGGCTCGCGCAGCGTGCCCTGCTGGCGGGCGGCGAAGAACGCCCGCTTGTAGGCGCCGACCGCCTGCTCTTGCGCCGCGGGCGCGGCGTCGGGGGCGAGGCGGGCGACCGCGTGCGGCAGGCTCAGCCCGACGATCCGGCGCACCGCGTGCGGGTCGGGTGCGGGCAGCCCGGCCTCGGCGAAGCCCGCCGCCATCGCCGCGCAGATCGCCGCCTGCCCGTCGCTGAGCGTGCCGTCGCAGTCGAACACCGCGAGGCGGATCACGCGATCCTCCCCGGCACGGGGAGGGGGACCACCCACAGGGTGGTGGAGGGGCACGCGCGGTGAACCGGACATCGCGAGGTCAGGACCACTCGCCCGTGCCCCTCCACCATGCTGCGCATGGTCCCCCTCCCCCGTCGGGGGAGGATCCCAGCCCCCCTCATCGGTTGGCCCCCCGCCCGCGGCGCTCGCCGCGCCGGGCCTTGCGGAACTGCTTGGCGTGAGCCTTGGCGGCCTGCTTCTTGACCGCCCGCGAAGGCGGGGGCGGGCCTTTTTCCGGCTCCGCCTCGCTCAGCGCCGGATCGAAGCCGAGCTGCGCCATGCTGGCGGCGAAGTGCTCGGGCAGCTCGGCGGTGACGTCGAGCGTGCCGCCGCCGCCGTCAGCGCCCTTGGGCGCGTCGATCACCAGGCGCCGGGCGTGCAAGTGCATCTTGCGGCTGATCGAGCCGGTCAGGAACGCGTCCTGCCCGCCGTACTTGCCGTCGCCGACGATCGGGTGGCCGATCGCCGCCATGTGCACGCGCAGCTGGTGCGTGCGCCCGGTGAGCGGCTGGAGCTCGACCCACGCCGCGCGGTTGCCGGCGCGGTCGACCACGCGGTAGCGCGTCCGCGCGGGCTGGCCGTTGGCCTCGTCGACGTGCATCTTCTCGCCGCCGGTGCCGGGCTGCTTGGCCAGCGGGGCGTCGATCGTGCCGTCGGCGACCTCGGGCACGCCGACCACCAGCGCCCAGTAGATCTTCTTCGCCGAGCGGCCCGAGAAGCGCTTCGAGAAGAACGCCGCGCTGCCCGGCGTGCGGGCGATGAGGAGGACGCCCGAGGTGTCCTTGTCGAGCCGGTGGACCAGCCGCGGACGCGGCTCGTCGTCGCCGTGGTAGGCGTCGAGCAGGCCATCGACGTGGTTGAACGTGCCGGTACCGCCTTGGGTGGCGAGGCCCGGCGGCTTGTTGAGCACCAGCGCCGCCTCGCTCCGCGCGATGACCATCGCCGCCGCTTGCGCCCGATGCTCGTCGGTCAGCTCGCGGCGCCGGGGCGTCGGGCGCTCGCTATCCCCACCCGGCGGCACGCGCACGACCTGGCCCGCGGCAAGACGGTCCTCCGGCCGGGCGCGCTTGCCGTCGACGCGGATCTGCCCGGTGCGCGCCCAGCGCGACACAGTGGCGAAGCCGATCTGCGGCAAGTGGCGCTTGAACCAGCGGTCGAGCCGGGTGCCGTCGTCGTCGGCGGCGACGGTGAACTGGCGGACGGCTTGGCTCACCCGGCGACCCGCATCGCCACCAGGCCGAGATAGAGCGCGCTAAGCCCGGCGAGGACCGAGACCGCGGCATAGACGAACGCCTGCGGCGCCTGGCCGCGCTCGATCAGCAGCATCAGCTCGAGGCTGAAGGCGGAAAAGGTGGTGAAGCCGCCGAGCACCCCGACGCCGACGAACAGCCGCCACGGCTCGCCGCCGGACCCATGCCGGGCGAGGAACCCCGCGAGCAGTCCCATCGCCAGGCTGCCGGCGACGTTGACCGCCAGCGTCGCCCACGGAAACGCGGTCACCGCGGCAGGGCCGAGCCAGTGGGTCATCGCCCGCCCGGCCTGGTAGCGCAGCACCGCGCCGATCGCGCCGCCGAGCGCGACGTGCAGCGAGGCGACGAACGGGGAGGGGGCGTTCATTCGCGCGGCCTTAGCCGCGACACCCCTCGTCCGCAAATCCTTGCCAATCCCGCGCGTTTCACTTATGCGCCCGCCGTTCGAGCCGGTCCGGTGCGGATTCGGCGCGCATTTCATTTGCTTCAGAAGGTGCATCCCGCGCCGATCACGCGGGCTCTCGCCGGTTCGAAATTAAGAGGTGGCTTAGGTTTATGCAGATCATCGTCCGCGACAACAATGTCGAGCAGGCCCTGCGCGCGCTCAAGAAGAAGCTGCAGCGCGAAGGCGTCTATCGCGAGATGAAGCTGCGCCGCCACTACGAGAAGCCGAGCGAGAAGCGCGCCCGCGAGAAGGCGGCCGCGATCCGCCGCGCCCGCAAGCTCGAGCGCAAGCGCGCGGAGCGCGACGGCGCCAAGTGAGCGGCTCGCCGGCCATCCCCGCGCCGGCGGGGATCTCGTGCCGCCAGCCTCCTTGCCACCCCCTCACAGCTAAGCCAAAAGCGGCGCGACGGGCCTGACCCTCGCGCCTCTTTTCTTGTCCAGGAACACCGCCATGGCCGAAGCAACCCGCGTACCCCTGCAGCCGATCTCGCGGGGGTCGCTGCTGATGCTGATCCTCGGCATCGCCATCGGCGTCGCCCTGTCCGCCGCCTACGCCTGGTGGACGGTGCCGCGGGTGAGCGTCGACACCGTCACCGCCGGCACCGGCGAGCACCCCAAGCCGACCGACGTGGTGTTCGTGCGCTATACCGGCAAGCTCGACGACGGCACGGTGTTCGATAAGTCGCAGGACATCGCGCTGCCGATCAAGGGCGTGCTGCCCGAAGGCACGCCGCTGCCGCTCGAGAACATGCTGCCGGGCTTCCGCGATGCGGTGGTCAAGATGCAGAAGGGCGGCAAGTACGTCGCCGAGATCCCCGCCGCGATGGCCTACGGCGCCAACCCGCCGCAAGGCTCGCCGATCCCGCCCAACGCCGACCTGACGTTCGACATCGAGCTGGTCGACTTCATGCCGATGGCCGAGGCCGAGGCGAAGTTCCAGCAGCTGCAGCAGATGATGCTGCAGCAGCAGCAACAGCAGGCCGCGCCGGGCGGGGAGGCCCCGCAGTCCGCCCCGACGCCGCAGCCGGCGCCGTAGGCGAGCGCCGGTTCCGACGGTTTCGCGCGCTTTTCAGCGAAACCTCACGAATTGCTCATGCATCGCCGGGGGTTTCCCGGCATGCTGGCGCCCACCATCACGGAGGGATGTCGGCATGAGCGACGACGCGACGCAGCACGACGGCGAGCCGGACTTTTCGGTCGCGCAACCCGAGGCGGCGCCCGAATGGCCGCTCAGGCCGTGGCTGCTGGCCGGGCTGCTCGGCCTGGCCGGGCTGCTGATCCATCTCGTCACCGGCGGCAACGACGACGTGCCGTGGCAGATGGCGACGGCCGCGTTCCTGTTCTTCGGCGCGATCGCCGCCGCCTTCACGCTCGAGCACGGGCGCTGGAAGGAGCCGGCGCTGTTCGCGCTCGCCGCCGGCCTGGTGATGGCCGGGCTCGCCTGGCGCGCGGTGCAGTACGGCGAATACCTGCCCGACGAGGAATACGGCTTCATGGCCGGTGTGGTGGCGACCGCGCTGGCGCTGCCGCTGTTCCAGGCGGGGTTCCACCGCCGCCGCTTCGCCACGCCTTACGCCGAGATCTACGGCCACGTGTGGACCGACGCGATCAGCGCCGCCGCGGCGCTCGCCTTCACCGGCCTGTCGTGGATCGTGCTGGTGCTGATGAGCGAGCTGTTCCACCTGCTCCGCATCGACCTGCTGCGCGACCTGATGGACGACGGCTGGTTCGGCTGGACGTTCTCCGGCCTCGCCGCCGGCGCCGCGCTCGGCACGGTGCGCAACCAGCTCAAGGTGCTGGCGACGATGCAGACGGTGGTGCTGCTGGTCGCCTCGCTGCTCGCCGTACCGCTGGCCCTCGGGCTGGTGGTGTTCCTGCTGGCGACGGTCGTGTCCGGTCCGCAAGTGCTGTGGGACGCGACGCGCAGCGCCACGCCGCTGCTGCTCGCTTGCGCCGCCGGGGCGTTCGTGCTGGCCAACGCCATCGCCCGCCACGGCGACGAGGCGATGACCGGCAGCCGCGCGATGCGCATCGCCGGCTGGGTGCTGGCGGCGGTGATCCTGCCGCTGGCGCTGTTCGCCGCGGTGTCGATGGGCTTGCGCATAGGCCAGTACGGCCTCGCCCCGGAGCGGCTGTGGGGCCTCGTCGCGATCGTCGTCGCGTGCGTCTGCGGCGTGGCCTACTGGGCGGCGCTGATCCGCGGGCGCAACGCCGGCTGGGCCGGGCACTTGCGCAAGGCCACCTTCCATCTCGGCCTGGTGGTGTGCGGCCTGGCGATCCTGCTGGCGCTGCCGATCCTCGACTTCGGGGCGATCTCGGCGCGCAACCAGGTCTCGCGGCTGGAAAACGGCCGGGTGACGCCCGAGCAGTTCGACTTCACCGCGCTGCGGTGGGATTTCGGGTCGTCGGGCCGCAAGGCGCTCGAGCGCCTGTCGCGCAGCGGCAACGCCAAGGTCGCCGAGCTGGCGCAGGCGGCGCTGACCCAGAGCGAGCGCGTCTATGCGACGTTCGACGAGACCAACAAGACCCGCGCCGACTTCAAGCTGCGCGTGCAGCCCGACGACGGCGAGGTGCGCGAGCGGGTGCTCGATTACCTGGTCGTCAACCCCTACCTGTGCTCCGAACGCTGCGTCGCGCTAGACCTCGGCGAAGCCAGGGACGGCGGGCAGCGGATCGCCATCGTCCAGGGCGGCAGTTACCAGGTGATCGTGGCCAGGCCGGGCATGACGCCGGTGCAGGAACCGGTCGCCGGCGGGTTCAAGCCGCTGCGCGCGGATTCGGTGGTCGAGGTCAGCGAAGCGCGCGTGATTCGCATCGACGGCGACGTCATCGGATCACCGATCCCCGACGACTAGACGGCGGCGGGGGCCGCCGCTAACGCGCGGCCCATGTCAGTGACCCGCGAGACCGTGGCGAAGATCGCCAGCCTGGCGCGCATCCGCATGGGCGAGGACGCGCTCGACCGGATGGTGCCCGAATTGAACGCGATCCTCGGCTGGGTCGAGCAGCTCGGCGAGGTCGACGTCGCCGGCGTCGAGCCGATGACCGCGGTGATCCCGCAAGCGCTGCGCCTGCGCGACGACGTGGTCGACGCCGATCCGCTGACCGGCGGCGGCGTGCGCGACGCGGTGCTGGCGAACGCGCCGGCCGCCGAGCACGGCTTCTACGGCGTGCCGAAGGTGATCGAATGATGGGCTGGGCACATCATTCGATCATCCCCGCGAAGGCGGGGATCTCGTGCGTCCGGACATCGCGCTTGCGGCCCGAGGTCCGTGCCTGCGCAGGGACTCACAGTTCATACAAGGCCAGCGCATGACCGACCTCACCGAGTTCGGCGTCAAGGCGATCCGCGACGGGGTCGCCGCGGGCGACTTCACCGCGCGCGAGGTGGCCGAGGCGTTCAACGCCAACGTCGCCGCCGCGGGCGCGCTCAACGCGTTCATCGTGGCCACGCCCGAGCGCGCGCTCGAAGCCGCCGACAAGGTCGATGCCGACCGCGCGGGCGGCCAGCCGCTCGGCAAGATGGCCGGCGTGCCGATCGGCATGAAGGACCTGTTCGCCACCCGCGGCGTGCAGACCACCGCGGGCAGCCACATCCTCGAAGGCTTCGTCCCCGAGTACGAGAGCACCGTCAGCCGCAAGCTGTGGGACGCTGGCGCGGGCATGCTCGGCAAGCTCAACATGGACCAGTTCGCGATGGGCTCGTCGAACGAGACCAGCCATTTCGGCAACGTGGTCAGCCCGTGGCGCCAGCAGGGCGGCGGCAATGCCGACCTCGCGCCCGGCGGTTCGTCGGGCGGTTCCAGCGCGGCGGTTTCCGCGCGGCTCGCCCCGGCGGCGACCGGCACCGATACCGGCGGCTCGATCCGCCAACCGGCCGCGCTGACCGGCATCTGCGGGATCAAGCCGACTTACGGCCGCTGCAGCCGCTGGGGCATCGTCGCGTTCGCCAGCTCGCTCGACCAGGCCGGCGCGATGGCGCGCAGCGTCGAGGACTGCGCGATCATGCTCGAGGCGATGGCCGGGTTCGATCCCAAGGATTCGACCAGCCTCGACCTGCCGGTGCCCGAATGGGCGAGCTCGCTCGACGCCAATCTCAAGGGCAAGACGGTCGGCATCCCCAAGGAATACCGGATGGAGGGCACCGACTCGGAAATCCTCCAGTCGTGGGACACCGGGATCGCCTGGCTCAGGGACGCGGGGGCCGAAGTGGTCGAGATAAGCCTGCCGCACACCCAGTACGCGCTGCCGGCGTACTACATCATCGCCCCGGCCGAGGCCTCATCCAACCTCGCCCGCTACGACGGCGTGCGCTACGGGCTGCGCGAGCTGCCGCACGGCGCCAACCTGCAGGACATGTACGCCGCGACCCGCGCCGCCGGCTTCGGCGACGAGGTCAAGCGCCGCATCCTGATCGGCACGTACGTGCTCTCGGCGGGCTTCTACGACGCGTATTTCACCCAAGCCTCGAAAGTCCGCACGCTGATCGCGCGCGACTTCGAGAAGGCCTGGGCGCGGTGCGACGTGATCCTCGCCCCGACCACGCCCAATGCCGCCTTCGCGCTCGGCGACAAGCTCGACGACCCGCTGGCGATGTACCTCAACGACGTGTTCTCGGTCCCCGCCAGCCTCGCCGGCTTGCCGGCGATGAGCGTGCCCGCCGGGCTCAATTCCGACGGCCTGCCGCTCGGCCTGCAGGTGATCGGCAAGCCGTTCGACGAGCAGGGCGTGTTGAATGCCGGGCTGGCGATCGAGCAGCGGGCGCAGTTCGCGGCGCGGCCGGAGCAGTGGTGGTGATTTCCCGCGATCCGTTCGTCTCGAGCGAAGTCGAGAGACGCGGGGGCGCGGCGCAACGTGTCGCTCGACACGAACGGTGAAGGCTTATGATTGAGAGTTCCTACCGCATCCATGGCGCCACCGGCGAATGGGAGGTCGTCATCGGCCTCGAGGTCCATGCCCAGGTCACCAGCAAGGCCAAGCTGTTCTCGGGCGCCTCGACCGCGTTCGGCGCCGAGCCGAACAGCCAGGTCAGCCTGGTCGACGCGGCGATGCCGGGCATGCTGCCGGTGCCGAACCGCGAATGCATCCGCCAGGCGGTGCGCACCGGCATGGCGATCGAGGCGCGGATCAACAAGTGGAGCCGGTTCGACCGCAAGAACTACTTCTATGCCGACCTGCCGCAGGGCTACCAGATCAGCCAGCTCTACCACCCGCTGGTCGGCGAAGGCGCGCTGACGATCGAGGCCGACGACAAGGCCGGCATCGCCGAGGACAAGCGCATCGGCATAGAGCGCATCCACGTCGAGCAGGACGCCGGCAAGCTGATGCACGACCAGCACCCGACGATGAGCTACGTCGACCTGAACCGCTCGGGCGTGGCGCTGATGGAGATCGTCAGCCGGCCCGACATGCGCTCGCCGGCCGAGGCCGGGGCTTATGTCCGCAAGCTGCGCTCGATCCTGCGCTACGTCGGCTCGTGCGACGGCAACATGGAGGAAGGCTCGATGCGCGCCGACGTCAATGTCAGCGTGCGCAAGCCGGGCGCCGAATTCGGCACGCGGACCGAGACCAAGAACGTCAACTCGGTGCGCTTCGTCATGCAGACCATCGAGCACGAGGCGCGGCGCCAGGTCGAGCTGCTCGAGGAGGGCGGCACGATCGTCCAGGAAACCCGGCTGTTCGATCCCGGCACCGGGACGACGCGCTCGATGCGCTCCAAGGAGGACGCGCACGATTACCGCTACTTCCCCGACCCGGACCTGCTCCCGCTCGAATTGGACGACGGGTTCCTCGCGGAATGCCGCGCGAGCCTGCCCGAGCTGCCCGACGCCAAGCGGCGGCGCTACATCGAGGACCTCGGGCTGTCGGCCTACAACGCGCACGTGCTGACTGCCGAAGTCGAGACCGCGCGGTGGTTCGAGGCGCTTCTGAGCGAGACGGCCAGCGCACAGGGCAAGCCGGAGGCCGCGGTCGCCAAGCAGGCCGCCAACTGGCTGATCTCCGAGTTCTTCGGCGCGCTCAACAAGGCCGGGCACGAGCTGGCCGACTCGCCCGTCGGCCACGCGCAGGCGGCCGAGCTGCTGGCGCTGGTGGGCAACGGCACGATCTCGGGCTCGATCGCCAAGCAGGTGCTCGAGACGATGCTCGCCACCGGCGACGGCGCGGCCGCCATCGTCGAGCGCGACGGCCTCAAGCAGGAATCCGACAGCGGCGCGATCGAGGCCGCGGTCGACCGGATCCTCGCCGCCAACGCCGACAAGGTCGCGCAGTTCAAGGCCGGCAAGGAGGCGCTGTTCGGGTTCTTCGTCGGCCAGACGATGAAGGCCATGCAGGGCAAGGCCAACCCGCAAGTGGTCAACGAGGTGCTGCGGGCGAAGCTCGGCTAGGGGAGCCGGCGCGGCTTCACGGCAGCGACTGGACGTAGACCAGCCCGTCCGCCCAGATCAGCACGTCGTCCGGCCGCTGCTGGCCGCGCCGCACCAGTGGCCCGTAAAGGCCGGCGGCGAAAACCTTCTCGCGCTTCTTGTCGGCCAGCGCGTTCACGTCCGCATGGCTCAGCCCGAGCGCGTACGGGATCAGCTGCTCGAGCTGGGCGAAGGCCCGGGCCAGCGCCGTCCGCGCGAGCGCGCCGTCGTTGGCGCTCCACCGGGCGACGTTGTCGCGGTGCTCGTACGACCGCTCGCTCAGCTGGACGATGCTGGCGAGGTGCTGCTCGTAGAACGGCGCGATCTCGCGGTTGCGACCCGGCTTTCGCGCGAGCGAGAGGTCGGCATAGACGCGGATCTGGGTGAAATCGGGCGACAGGTCGTAGCGATAGCTGACGAACGCCAGGTGATCGGCCGGCGAGGACGCAATGAACGCCCTCAGCGCCGCCGGCGAGCCGTCGTTCGAGGCGGTGACCTCGCGCGGGCTGAACCACGTCGCCTGGGCCAGAGCCGAGCGGGTGGTCGCCAGCGCCAGCGCGTCGACGTCGAAGCCCTGTAGCGCTTCGCGCAACGGCAGTGCTGCCGCCTCGGCCCGTTGCCAGGCCGAGTTGCTGAGCACCTGCCGCTTGTTGTCCATCGAGGCGATGATCAGCGAATCGAGCAGGCCGCCGCCGAAGTTGGCCGCCACGCGGCCGACGTCGAAGCTGGTTTCGATCTCGCGCTGGGCCAGCGTCACCCGCACGTCGCGTCCGCCCGCAGCCTCGCGGTCCGCGGCAGCCAGCGCGCGCGGCGGGTCCGCGGCCAGCGCTGCGGGCGGGACGAGCGAGCAGGCGAGGACGATGGCGGCGAGAATCCTCATGGATGATCCTTGAAGCTTGAAGTGCAGGCGCGGGTGGAGGCGACGGGCCCTACCGGCGCCTCCAGTCGGCCATGATGGCTCAATCGAGGTTCGCGGCGAACTCGAGGAAGTTCTTGGTGAAGGCGTTGCGCAAGTCGGTCTCGGCCGCCTCGGTCTCGTCGGTCGTCTGCGGCGGGAAGAATTCCAGCCCGTTGCCGCCGCGGCCCTTGACCAGCTTGGTCTCGCTGCGGCCGGTGCGGAAGTCCTTGAAGATGAAGCGGTTGTTGAGCGAGCGGCCGTAGATCGCCCGCTTCTGGTAGAAGTTCTGCGTGACGATCAGCTCGGCGTAGCATGGCGCCGTCGAGGAGGTCAGCCGGGTCTTCGCCTTGGTAGTGATGCCGCGGTCGGCGATCGGCGTCTCGTAGACGATCCGCGACGGCGGCAGGTTGAGCTCGGCGACGAGGTCGATCGTCTGCAGCGCCGCGACCTGGAACTGCGGGCCGAGCGCTTCCTTGAGGTATTCGGCCTCGCTGATGTTGCGGTCCTTGTTGGCGGCCGCCTCGGCGATCGCGCCGACCGCGCCGAAGCCCGACAGCCAGCCGGTGGTCATCGCCTGGCCCTCCAGCGTCGGGAAAACGTGCAGCTCGCACGCCGGCTCGGTCGCCGAAGCCTGGGCCTGGGCCTGCGTCGCGGCCATCAACGCGGTCGCCGCAAGCGCCGCCATAGTCACTTTCTTCATGCTCGATCCCTCCAGTCCAGAATCACGAATTCAAAGCTGAGGCCGGTTGGTCTTCCGGGCCCGGTTCGCCGCGCGGCGGAACCGGCGGCGGCTCGGCGCCGACGACGAAGGCGATCGCCTCGCCGGTGCGCGCCTTGAGTTCGCGCCCGGCGGGGATGCCGCCCTTGCCGCCCCGGATCAGGCCGGCGAACACGCCGACGACGAAGTAGGTCGCGGCGCTCTCGGCGTTGCGGCTCGTGCCTTCCTCGCGGTAGCGCCCGTCGAGCTTGACCGCGCGGTCGCCGAGCTCGAGCTCGCGCAAGGTGATGCCGAGGATTCCCGGCTTGCCGAAGCCGCCGCGATTGGTAACGAACGTGACCTCGCCCCAGCCTTCGGCGCCGGCGGGGATCACCACGGTCCCTTCGGCGACGACGTCCTGGGCCACGGCGACCTCGAATCGCTGGCCGATCTCGGCAGTCGCGGTCGACAGGTCCTGTTGCAGCACGACGTAGACCGGCGAGCCCGCCGGCAGCACCGACCGGGCGACCGACGGCGCCGCCGCGGGCACGCCAACGGATTGCGGCTCGTCGGCGAGCGCGCCCACGGGCAACAGCAAAAGGCCGCAAGCGGCGACCCGTGCAAGTATCAAAGAGACCCCCCAGTCCCCGATTTGAAGGCGAATGCTACTGGGCGGCCGCGCGATTGTCCATTCCGCAGTGTGCCGAAAGTGACGCTTTCCTAACCACTTGAACCGTCCGGATCACAAGTCCTCGGCCTTCAGGTACTCGATCTCCATGCCCAGCGACGCCAGCTGGTCGTCGATCTGCGCGCGGTCGCCGACGACGACGATCGCCAGGTTCTCGGGCGCGAGGTACTGGCGCGCGGCGGCGTCGATCGCGGCGGCGTCGATGCCGCGGTAGATCGTCGGCAGCATGGCCTGGTAGTTGTCCGGCCGGCCGAACTGCTGGTTGGCCAGCAGCGCGCCGAGCACCTGGCTGTTGGTCTGGAAGCTGTTGGGCAGGCCGCGGATGTTGCCGTCGGTGACGCGCTGCAGCTCGGTCTCGTCGACCCCCTTGGCGGTGGCGAAGGCGCGCATGTCGTCGAGGATCAGGCGGATCGAATCGGCGGTCCTGTCGGACTGGACCGGGGTGAACACGGTCAGCGCGCGCGGCCCGGCGACGCTCTCGAGCGAGCTGCGGATGCCGTAAGTCCAGCCCTTGTCCTCGCGCAAGTCCATGTTGAGCCGCGAGAGGAAGCCGTTGCCGATCACTTCATTGGCGAGCTCGAGCGGCTCCATCCCCTGCTGCATCCCGGTGAGCGGCAGCACGCGGGCGAGCAGCAGCACCGATTGCGGCGAGTTGGGGCGGTCGATCACCACCAGCCGCGGCGTCGCCGCCGGGGTGGCGACGGCGAGGTTCTTGCGCGGCGGGGCGGAGGCGGGAGCGCTCCAGTCGCCGAACGCTTCCTCGAGCGCCGGCAGCAGCTCGGCCATCGTCACGTCGCCGACCACGGTCACGCGGGCGGTGTCGGGCCGCAGCCAGCGGGAGTGCTCCCGCGACAGGACCGCCGGCGTCAGCCCCTCGATCACCGCCGCCTTGCCGGTCCCGCCGACCGAGCCGTATGGATGCGTCTCGCCGTAGATCAGCGGGCCGAGCGCGCGGTAGGCGAGCCCGCTCGGGTCGGCCTGCTCCTGGGCGATCTCGGCCAGGCGTTGGTCCTTGACCCGGGCGACCTCGGCCGGAGCGAACGCCGGATTGCGCGTCACGTCGGCCATCAGCTCGAGCGACGGACGCAAGTTGGCGACGAGCGCGGTCATCGACACCGTGCTGGCGTCGGTCGAGGTGCCGGTGCCGATCGAGGCGCCGAGCCGCTCCTGCTCGATGGCGATCTGCTCGGCGGTCCGGGTGCGCGTGCCTTCCTGCAGCAGCTCCATCATCAGCGACTGGGTGCCGGCCCGCGCGCCGCCGTCGGCGGCATCGCCGGCGTCGAAGGTCAGCGCCAGGCTGACCTTGGGGATCGCCGTGCGCCGCGCCAGCGCCACCTCGATGCCGTTCGACAGCCGGGCATGCTCGACCGTCGGGAAGGTCAGCTCGCCGACCGGCGCGACCGGCGGGAATGCGCGCTCGGGCCCGGTCGCCAGCGGCGGTGGCGGCGCCTTGGCGTCGGGCGCCGGCGCGGGAACGGTGCCCTCGTCGCCCCACCCGCCCATCAGCGCGCCGTCCTCGGTGCGCTCGCCGGGGACCACCGCCAGCGTGTACGGCGGGCGCGTCAGCCAGCGCTGCAGCGCCGCCTGCACGTCGGCCGGGGTCAGCCGCGCCATCTGCTCGAGGTCGCGCTTGTACTGCGCCGGGTCCCCGGCATAGAGCAGCCCTTCGGCCAGCGTCGCGCCTTTGCCCGAGAAGCCGCCGACCTGCTCTAGCGCGCCGATTTGCGCGGAGACCATCTGCGTCGCGGCGCGCTTGAGCTCGTCCTCGGTCGGGCCTTCGGCGACCAGCCTGGCGATGACCTCGTCGAAGCGCCGCTCGGCCTGGGCGCGCTCGACGCCCGGCTTCACGTCCATCGTCGCCTGGAGGAAGGCGAGCTGCTCGTGCTGCTGGGCGCTGGCGGTGACGCTGACCGCGAGCTGCTCGCCGCGCACCAGCGTGTTGTCGAGCCGCGAGCTGTCGAGCCCGCCGAGCACGTGCATGCCGAGCGCCAGCGCGACCGCGTCGCGGTCGGTCAGCGCGGGGCCGGTCCACACCCGGTAGATGCGCGTAACCGGGACCTGGTCGGCCATCTCCTCGCGCACCGGCGCGGCGAGGGTGACCGGGCCGGTGGCGAGCTGCCGCACCTCGGGCCCGCGCGGGATGTCGCCGAACCACCGCTCGACCACCGGCCGCGCGGTCGCCGCGTCGATGTCGCCGGCGAGCGCCAGCACCACGTTGTTGGGCGCGTAGTTGTCGGTGAACCACTGGCGCACGTCGGCCAGGCTGGCCGCGTCGAGGTCGGCCATCGAGCCGATCGTCGAGTGGCGGTAGGGATGGCCGACCGGCAGCAGCGCGTCGCCGAGCTTGTACTCGACGAGGCCGTAGGGCTGGTTGTCGCCCTGGCGCTTCTCGTTCTGGACCACGCCGCGCTGCTTATCGAGCTTGTCCTGGGTGACCGCGCCGAGCAGGTGGCCCATGCGGTCGCTTTCCATGAACAGCGCCAGGTCGAGCGCGCCGACCGGCACCGTCTCGATGTAGTTGGTGCGGTCGTACCAGGTCGAGCCGTTGGTGCTCGTCGAGCCGGCGCCTTCGAGCGGGATGTCGAAGTTCTCGACGTTCTCGCTGCCGCCGAACATCAGGTGCTCGAACAAGTGCGCGAACCCGGTGCGCCCGCGCGGCTCGTGCTTCGAGCCGACCCGGTAGTAGATCGTCACCCCGACGATCGGCGACTTGCGATCGGTGTGGACGATCGTGGTCAGGCCGTTGGGCAAGGTGAAGGTCTCGTAGGGAATATCGACCTCGGCGACGAGCGCCGACAGCGGCGCGGGCTCGGCGGCAACCGCGACCGGGGCCGGCGCGGCGGCGGTGGCGAGCGGCTCGGCCGGCGCGGTGGCGCAGGCGGCGATGGCGAGCGGAAGGGCGGCGGCGAGAGCGCGGTCGAGCAGTTTCATCCCCCACCGATTAGCACGCGGGCGAGGCGATGCCAGCGCGCTAAGCGTCGTTGGTCGATGCCCGTCGGCGTTTTGCCCATCGCCCGCGCGGCGCGCGCTTTCCCCTTGCGCGCGGAAGCGGTCACACCATCTGTCAGCCAAGGAACTTGAGGGGCAGCAGATGAATCTCGAGAAGTTCACCGACCGCGCCAAGGGCTTCCTGCAATCGGCGCAGACCGTGGCCATCCGCCTCAACCACCAGCGCATCACCCCCGAGCACCTGCTCAAGGCGCTGCTCGAGGACAGCGAGGGCATGGCCGCGGGGCTGATCGAGCGCGCCGGCGGGCGGCCGAAGCAGGCGGTCGAGGCGGTCGACGCGGCGCTGGCCAAGATCGCCGCGGTCTCGGGCAGCGGGGCGCAGCAGCCGCCGGGCCTCGACAACGACACCGTGCGCGTGCTCGACCAGGCTGAGACCATCGCCGAGAAGGCTGGCGACAGCTACGTCACCGTCGAGCGGCTGCTGCTGGCGCTGGCGCTCGCCACCACGACCGCGGCAGGCCAGGCGCTCAAGGCGGCGGGCGTCGGCGCGGAAGCGCTCAACGGCGCGATCGAGGCGCTGCGCGGCGGCCGCCAGGCGCATTCGTCGGGCGCCGAGAACGCCTACGACGCGATGAAGAAATACGCCCGCGACCTGACCCAGGCGGCGCGCGACGGCAAGCTCGACCCGGTCATCGGCCGCGACGAGGAGATCCGCCGCACGATCCAGATCCTCGCCCGGCGCACGAAGAACAACCCGGTGCTGATCGGCGAGCCGGGCACCGGAAAGACCGCGGTGGTCGAAGGCCTCGCCCTGCGCATCGCCAACGGCGACGTGCCCGACAGCCTCAAGGGCCGCGCGCTGATGAGCCTCGACATGGGCAGCCTGATCGCCGGGGCGAAATACCGCGGCGAGTTCGAGGAGCGGCTCAAGGCGGTGCTCGACGAGGTCCGCGGCGGCGAGGGGGAAATCATCCTGTTCATCGACGAGATGCACACGCTGATCGGCGCCGGCGCCTCGGAGGGCTCGATGGACGCCTCCAACCTGCTCAAGCCCGCGCTCGCCCGCGGCGAGCTGCATTGCATCGGCGCGACCACGCTCGACGAGTACCAGAAGTACGTCGAGAAGGACGCCGCGCTGCAGCGGCGTTTCCAGCCGGTGATGGTCGACGAGCCGAGCGTCGAGGACACGATCAGCATCCTGCGCGGGCTCAAGGAGAAGTACGAGCTGCACCACGGCGTGCGCATCACCGACGGCGCGCTGGTCGCCGCGGCGCAGCTCTCCAACCGCTACATCACCGAGCGCTTCCTGCCCGACAAGGCGATCGACCTGATGGACGAGGCGGCCAGCCGGATCCGCATGGAGGTCGAGAGCAAGCCCGAGGAGATCGAGGTCCTCGACCGGCGCATCATCCAGCTCAAGATCGAGGAATCGGCGCTCGGCAAGGAGAAGGACCAGGCCTCCAAGGACCGCCTCGCCGCCTTGCGCGAGGAGCTCGCCGGGCTCGAGGAGCGCTCGGCCGAGCTGACCACGCGCTGGCAGGGCGAGCGCGACAAGATCGCCGCCGAGGGCAAGCTCAAGGAGCAGCTCGACCACGCCCGGCTCGAGCTCGACCAGGCGCAGCGCGAGGGCGACCTCGCCCGCGCCGGCGAGCTCAGCTACGGCAGGATTCCCCAGCTCGAGAAGCAGCTCGCCGAGGCCCAGGGCCAGGCCGCCAACGCGCTGCTGCGCGAGGAAGTCAACGAGGACGACATCGCCGCCGTGGTGAGCCGCTGGACCGGCGTGCCGGTCGACCGGATGATGCAGGGCGAACGCGACAAGCTGCTGCGGATGGAACAAGCGATCGGCAAGCGGGTGATCGGCCAGGCCGATGCGGTCGAGGCCGTGTCGAAGGCGGTGCGCCGCGCCCGCGCCGGATTGCAGGATCCCAACCGGCCGCTCGGCTCGTTCCTGTTCCTCGGGCCGACGGGCGTCGGCAAGACCGAGCTGACCAAGGCGCTCGCCGAGTTCCTGTTCGACGACGACACCGCGATGGTCCGCATCGACATGAGCGAGTTCATGGAGAAGCACGCCGTGGCGCGGCTGATCGGCGCGCCGCCCGGCTATGTCGGCTACGAGGAAGGCGGCGTGCTGACCGAGGCGGTGCGGCGGCGGCCCTACCAGGTGGTGCTGTTCGACGAGGTCGAGAAAGCCCATTCGGACGTGTTCAACGTGCTGCTGCAAGTGCTCGACGACGGCCGCCTGACAGACGGGCAGGGCCGGGTGGTCAATTTCGCGAACACGCTGATCATCCTCACCAGCAACCTCGGCAGCCAGTACCTGTCGAACCTCGAGGAAGGGCAGAAGGTCGAGGACGTCGAGCCGCAGGTGATGGAAGTGGTCCGCGCGCATTTCCGCCCGGAGTTCCTCAACCGGCTCGACGAGGTGATCCTGTTCCATCGGCTGAGCCAGGAGCACATGGCGCCGATCGTCGACATCCAGGTCGAGCGCGTCCAGCGGCTGCTCAAGGACCGCAAGATCGTGCTCGACCTGACCGACGCGGCGCGGCGCTGGCTCGGCCGCGTCGGTTACGACCCGGTCTACGGCGCGCGGCCGCTGAAGCGCGCGGTGCAGCGCTACCTGCAGGACCCCCTCGCCGAGAAGCTGCTCGCCGGCGAGGTCCCCGACGGGAGCACCGTCAAGGTCGACGAAGGCGACGGCGAGCTGAGCATCGCCATCGCCTGAGCCAGGCCCCGGCGCGGCCGGCGCGCTAGTTGAACGTGTTGTTGTTCGTGTTTCCGATCAGGAGGTTGCCGCCCAGATCGTTGACGTTCGAGCTGCCGCCCGGGTTCACCCCGACGTTGTTGCCGGTGATCGTCGTCCGGGCCACCCGGACCCGCACGTTGGCTCCGTTGCCGAGAATTCCGTTGGTGGTGTTGTTGAACACGAGCGAATCGGTGATCATCGCGGTCGCGGCGGTGCCGCCGACAGGGGTGAAGAAGTGGATTCCGTTCGAGCTTCCGGAGAAGGTGCTGTCGCGGACGACCACAGTGACGCCAGCGGCGTTCGAACCCCCGGTCGTGTCGACATGAAGGGCATTGTTGGCATTGTTGGCAAGGGTCACTCGGTTCAGCAGCACGCGAGCGCTGCCCCCGGCCCCGGTCGGCTGGACGAGAATCCCGCCGCCGGTGGCGCCACTGCCGTTGCTTTCGATGGTCGTGTCGACGATCGTCACCCTGGTAGCCGTGCTCGGAGTGATCCGGATTCCCAGACCGCTTGAGGCGTTGAACCGGCGGATCACGCTATCCTGAAGATGGACCGAGCCGCCGGCAAGAATCCTGAGGCCGTTGGTGGCGGTCGTCGCCCCGTGAAAATCGATGCCGCGCAGGAAGACCGAGTCGGTCGTCCCGGCGTTGACGGTGATGCCGTTGACGCCGGCGCCGGCGACGAGCGACCCGCCTTCGGTATAAGTGCAAACGATCGAGATTGACTTGTTGATGGTTAGCCCGCCGTAGCCGCCCGGATCGAGGCAATTGATCTCGCCGCCCGGGGCGGTCTTGTTGAAAGCCCCGGCGAAGGTCCGGCACGGTGCGGTGCGGCTGCACGGGTCCGCGTCATTACCGACGCCCGAGACGAACGTGCGGGTTGCTTGAGCCTGGGCCGGTGCTGCGCTAACCGCCAGCGAAGCGACTGCCAAGAACCCTGCTAGCCCCGACAAGGCCACGAACCTGGTTATCTTCATCGCTCGTCTCCCCTCGAACCCGATCGGGAGCCCCCAGTCGGGGGGGCGCTTACCCTGCGATCTGATTCAACCGATCAAAAGTTCGTGACTGGGATGCAGGGTCGGCCAGCAAGGAATAGAGCAGCATGCGACCGCCGGCAATGGAACTGATGGGGCCGTTCGGCGGCGAGTTCCCGCCGGCCAAGTGAACAAGAGGCGGCATCGGCGAGCGCTCTGGTCCAACCCCGGCGAAGCGTCTAAGCCGCGCCGCTGGATCGTGCCGTCCGCAAGGAGACAGACGTGAAGATCGACAGTTCCATCGCCGCCGTCGTCACCGGCGGCGCCTCCGGGCTCGGCGAGGCGAGCGCGCGAGCGCTGGCGGCGAAGGGAGCCCGGGTGGCCGTCTTCGACCTCAATGCGGAACGCGGGCAAGCGGTCGCCAGCGAGATCGGCGGCACGTTCTGCCGCGTCGACGTGGCGGATGAAGCCTCGGTCGACGCCGGCTTCGAGCAGGCCCGCGCGGCGCACGGGCAGGAGCGCGTGCTGGTGTGCTGCGCCGGGATCGGCACGATCGGCAAGACCGTCAAGCGCGACCGCGAGACGGGCGCGATCAGCCACCTGCCGGTCGAGCTGTTCATGAAGACGATCGGGGTCAACCTGCTCGGCACCTTCCAGTGCGTCGCCAAGTCGGCCGCCGGGATGATGGCCGTCGAGCCGCTCGACGAATTCGGCGAGCGCGGGGCGATGGTCGTGACCTCCAGCGTGGCCGCCGAGGACGGGCAGATCGGCCAGGTCGCCTATGCCGCGTCGAAGGCCGCGGTGATGGGCATGACGCTGCCGATCGCGCGCGACTTCATGCAGGAAGGCATCCGCATCAACGCGATCCAGCCGGGCATCTTCGCCACCCCGCTGCTCGCCGGCCTGCCCGAGAAAGCCCAGGAATCGCTCGCCGCGGCGGTGCCGTTCCCCAAGCGGCTCGGCCGGCCCGAGGAATACGCCAGCCTGGTGGTGACGATGGTCGAGACCGGATACTTCAACGGCGCCAGCGTGCGGCTCGACGGCGCCATCCGCATGCCGCCGAAGTAGCGCCGCCGCGCATGGACGGCTGGCACATCGGGGTGATCGGCGGGTCGGGGCTGTACGAGGCCGGCGCGCTCGACGAGGAGCAGCAGATCCCGGTCGCCAGCGGCTTCGGCGAGCCGTCGGGCCCGGTGACCATGGGCACCCTCGAAGGCGTCCGCTTCACCTTCATCGCGCGGCACGGCGCGGGGCACCGGCTGTCGCCGTCGGAGGTCAACTACCGCGCCAACATCGACGTGCTCAAGCGCTGCGGCGTGACCGACTTGCTCGCCCTGTCTGCGATCGGCTCGCTGCGCGAGGCGCTGGCGCCGGGCGAGTTCGTCGCCGTCGACCAGTTCATCGACCGCACGCACGGGCGCGCGGGAAGCTTCTTCGGCAACGGGGTCACGGCCCATGTCGCGCTGGCCGACCCGGTTTGCCCGCGGCTGTCGGGCCTGGCAGCCGCGGCCGCGGAAGCGGCCGGCGCACGGGTCCATCGCGGGGGCTGCTACCTCGCCATCGACGGACCGCAGTTCTCGACCCGCGCGGAAAGCGAGCTGTACCGCCAGTGGGGCGGCGACGTGATCGGCATGACGGCGATGCCCGAGGCGCGGCTCGCCCGCGAGGCCGAGCTGCCCTACGCGCTGCTCGGCATGGTCACCGACTACGATTGCTGGCGGGCGGGCGAGGAGTCGGTCGAGGCCTCGGCGATTCTCGCGGTGATGCGGGCCAACGCCGAGCGCGCGCGCGATGCCTTGCGCCACCTCGCCCGCGCGCTGCCGGCAACGCGCGAGCCGAGCCCGATCGACCGCGCGCTCGACGCCGCCGTGGTCACCGCGCGCGAGCACTGGCCGACGCACACCGAGGCGCGGCTCGGGGCGGTCGCCGGGCGCTACCTGCGGTCCGCGCCCAACGGCTAGCGTCGACCGTTGATCGGCCGGGAACTTGCAATGCGCGCCGCGCTGGAACAAAGTTGTCGGTGATGACCGAGAGCGCGCGCCTCAACGATTTCCTGCCGTACCTGCTGTCGATCACCTCGAACGCGGTCAGTGGCCGCATCGCGCTCGAATATCGCCAGCGCTTCGGGCTCAGCGTGCCCGAATGGCGCGTGATGGCGGTGCTCGGCGATTCCGGCCCGCGCACCCAGCGCGCGCTGACCCGGCTGACGGTGATGGACAAGGTCGCCGTCAATCGCGCCTGCAAGGTGCTCGAGGAACGCGGCCTGGCGTCACGCCGGCCCAATGCCCACGACGGCCGTTCGCACCTGCTAGAGCTGACCGACACCGGCGTGCGGATGCACGACGAGATCATGCCGCTGGCGCTGGAGATGGAGCGGCGGCTGTTCGCCAACTTCAAGCCCGACGAGATCGCCCAGTTCCGCCATCTGCTCGACCGCGTGCGCGGCGAGGTCGACGACCTCGACGCCGACGACATCGACAGCGGCAACTTCGGCGTCGAATGACAACGGCCCCGCAGCGTTAGCTGCGGAGCCGCTGCTTTCTCCCCCTCAGGAAAAAGTCGGTTAGCTGGCGCCGCCCGGGCCATCGCCGGAGAAGGCGTCCGAGATGGAGCACGCCGCCGGGCCGAGGATGACGATGAACAGCACCGGCAGGATGAACAGGATCAGCGGCACGGTCATGATCGCCGGCAGCCGCGCCGCCTTCTCTTCGGCGCGCATCATGCGCTCGTTGCGGAACTCGGCCGAGAGCACGCGCAAGGCCGAGGCCAGCGGCGTGCCGTAGCGCTCGGTCTGGATCATCGTCGTGACCACGCCGCGCACCGCGTCGAGGTCGACGCGGTAGGCGAAGTTCTCGAACGCCTGCCGCCGCTCGGTCAGGAACGACAGCTCGATGGCGGTCAGCGCGAACTCGTCGCCGAGCTCGGGATAGGCGCGGCCGAGCTCCTTGGCGACGCGGTTGAAGGCGGCATCGACCGTGAGGCCGGCCTCGGCGCAGATGACCAGCAGGTCGAGCGCGTCGGGCAGGCCCTTGCGGACCGCGTCGGTGCGCTTCTTGGCCTTGTTCTTGAGGAACAGCTCGGGACCCTTGTAGCCGGCGACGACGAGCAGCGCGAAGGCCATGAAGCGCTTGAAGCTGCCCCATTCGGGGAAGAACTCGACCCAGTAGAGCACGACCACGCCGATGAAGCCGAACACGATCGGCAGCACCATCCGCGCGAAGATGACCATCACGGCCAGCTCCTTGTTGCGGTATCCGGCCTGGGCCAGCTTCTGCTGGATGATCTTGACCTGGCTTTCCTGGAGGACCTTCATGCCCTCCAGCTTCTCCTTCATCTTGTCGGTCGTCTCCGACCGCCGGACGAGGCTCTGCCGCTTGCGGCCGCTCGCCTTGATGATGCCCGACTTGAGCTCCTCGCGCCGCGCGTTGAGCGATTTGACGCGCTTGGCCATCGGATCGCGCACGGTCACCGCGTTGTAGATCGCATAGACCATCGCCGCGGCGGCGATGCCGGCGAGCACCGAGCCGACGAGGATGACGTCGACGCCGAGGAGGGTAGGTCCGGACGGGCTGATCATGGCTGTGTTCCGTTCCCGCTCAGATCTCGAAGCTGACCATCTTGGCCATGATGAAGGCGCCGATGCTCATCCACACCAGCCCGCCGAGGCCGGTGACGATCAGCCGCTCGTCGACGAAGAAGTCGCCGATGTAGCTCGGGTTGATCCACCAGATCATCGAGAAGACGATGAACGGCAGGGCGCCGACGATGTAGGCCGAGGCCTTCGATTCCGAGCTCATCGCGCGGATCTTGAGCTTCATCTGCGCGCGCTTGCGCAGCACGTCGGACAAGTTCGACAGCGTCTCGGCGAGGTTGCCGCCGGTCTCGCGCTGGATCGCCAGGGTGATGACGAAGAACTGGAACTCGGGCGTGCCGAGCTTGTCGGCGGTGACCTGGAGCGATTCCTCCATCGACCGGCCGATCTTCATGCGTTCGACCACCGCCTTGAATTCCTCGCCCACCGGCCCGGGGACTTCGGTCGCGACGACGCCGAGCGTCTCGGCCACCGGCAGGCCCGAGCGCAGGCCGCGCACGAGCAGCTCGATGCCGTCGGGAAACTTCGAGGTGAAGTTGTTCGAGCGCTTCTTGATGAAGTAGTTGACCAGCAGATGCGGGATGCCGGCGCCGGCGAGCACGCCGATGCCGAGCGACAGCAGCGCGGCGCCGCTGCGCAAGTACATGATAGCGGTGACGGCCAGCGCGATGCCGAGCGAGACGTAGAAGTACTGCGTCAGCGTCCAGCCCTTGCCGGTCCGCTGCAGGCGCACCGCCAGCGCCTCGCTGCGCGAGCCCGAGCCGGCCACGCGGTGCAGCTTGGGCTTGCGCGCGGCGATCGCCTTCTTGAGCTGCGATTCGACCTTGTCGACGGTGCTTTCGGAGTGGCGATAGCGGATGCCCTGCAGGCGGCGCTGGCTTTCCTTGCCGGGCGACTTGCCGCTCAGCGCCAGGTAGCCGAGGACCATCAGCCCCATCAGGCCGCCACCCACTAGCAGTAGCTGGATGATGCTCATGATCCGCGTTCGCCTGTCCCGATTTCAGTTCACGAAGGCGGGTGGCGCCGCGACGCCACCGCGCCCGAAGCTTATTCCGCCGGCTCGGCCTGGGGAGCGCGGCTCTTTTCCTTCTTGGCGAGCAGCGACTTGAGGTCGAACTTGCCGAGCAGGGAGGTCGAGGTGCTCGACTTGGCCAGCTCCGCGCCGTCGTCGTCGCCGACCCCGACGATCGCCTTGGCGACTTCGCGGATGGCGATGCCGGCCTTGGCCGAACGGTTGGCGTCGGCGAAGGTCTGGCCGAGCTTGGCGGCGTTGGCCGCGGCCTTCTGGTCGAACGGGATCGTGTAGTTGATCTTGCGCTCGATCGAGGCCTCGAAGTCCGCCTTGCTGATCTCGGCCGCGCCCGTCTGGAGCTTGTTCGCCACGATCAGCGGCTGAGCCTGCGGCGCGTTGGTCTTGAGCCACGAGAGGATGCGGATGGTGTCGCGGGCCGAGGCCAGCGTCATCTCCGTCACCAGCGCGACCACGTTCACTTCCGCCAGCAGGTGCGGGAAGTTGATCAGCATGTTGCGCGGCAAATCGATGACGGTCATCTCGAACGCCTGGCGGAACTCCTCCTCCAGCTGGACGAACGCGGACCCGTCGGTCATCAGCGGCGAGCTGATCGGCGCCTCGGCCGAGAGGATCGCCAGGTGGTCATTGGCGCGAATCATCGCGCGCTCGATGAACAGGCCGTCGATGCGGCTCGGGTTCTCGATCGCGTCGGTCAGGCCACGGCCGGGCTCGAGGTCGAGCGCCAGCGCGCCTGTGCCGAAGTGCACGTCGAGGTCGAGCAGCGCCGTCGGCAGCTTGTGATCGGCGCTGAACAGCCAGGCGAGCGAGGTCGCCAGGGTCGAGGCGCCGACGCCGCCGCGGGTGCCGACCACCGCGGTGGCGACATGCTTCTTGACCACGTCGCCCTCGGCGTTGCGCGGGTTCGCGAACACCGCCTGGGCCTGCGCCAGCGCGTCGCGCAGCTGACCGGCGGAGAGCGGCTTGAGCAGGTAGTCGTGAATCCCGCTCGACAGCAGGTCGCGGTAGAGGCGGACGTCGTTGACCTGGCCGACGGCGACCACCACAGTGCCGGGCTCGCACACCTCGGCCAGGGCGTTGATGTCGTTCAGCGGGTCGCCGCTCTCCGACAGGTCGACCATCAGGATCGCCGGGCTGGCGGAGATCGACAGGGACTGCACCGCGTTGCGCAGGCCGCCCTTGTTGCACTTCTCCGGCTGCCAGCCCATCTCGATGATCACCGGGCGCAGCACGTCGAGCGCCGACTCATCGCAGATGAACGCGGCGAACGGGTCGCGATTGCCCAGCGGGCCGGGTTTCCAGGGCGCGTTCATCGGTTAATTACCTCCACCAGATTGCGAGCTGACTTCGGGCAGGCCGGCCTTGCCGGTCGGCTCCGCCGCACGATAGGTCTCGATGGCCTTGGTCGAGCTCATCACCACCGTCTCGCCGCTGCCCGCGGCCCCCGCGAGCAGGTGCTCGGGATCGGCCACCATCGCGGCGATGTTGCTGTTCACGGCGCAGCCGTAGTCGTCGCTCGTCGCGTTGCGCAGGTTGCTGGCGACCTGGTCGGACCAGTCGGGGCAGCCCGGCACATAGGCGCGCGAGCGGGTCACCACCACGCGGACCATGCCGGGGTCGACATAGCCCGGCGTGACCGGCGCGCCCTCGCTCAGCAGAATCCCGTGGCGCGAGGCGATGGCGGCGATGTCGTCGCGCGCGGCGGCGCTGGCGACGGTGCCGTCGATCGCCACGCGATCGCCGTAGGCGAGGTCCATCGTCTCGAACCAGTCGGCCAGCCGCTGCTGCTCGGGGATGGCCAGCCCGCCCGCGCCGGCGGCGAGGTCGAGCGTGTAGTTGTGGCGTTCGACGACCGGCTGCTTGGTGCTGTAGAGCGAACGGTTGTTGGGGCTGTCGCCGCAGGCCGAGAGCGCCAGGCCGAGCGAGAGGGCGATGGCCGCGGCGACCGCGGACTGGGTGCGAATGGGCATCGTGATCACCTTTCTCACTTACAGGCTGAAGCCGGGCGTGGCCGCTTCGGCGGCGGGTTCGCCGTCCTCGGGACGGCGGCGGTTGTCGGCGGCCAGCTCGGGGCCGGCCTGATCGATCAGGCCGACCGCCGGCGGCGGCGCCTCATCGGCGGCGCGCGGCATCGGCCGGGTCCCGGTGCTGAGCCCGTCGTGCGCCTTGTTCATCAGGAACTGCTCGGCCATCGGCGCCGCGCGGAAGCCGTCGGTCGGCAGCACGATGTCGCTGTCGTCGACCGGGCGCACCAGGTACGGGGTGACGACGATCACCAGCTCGGTCTGGCCCTTGCGGAACTCGGTCGAGCGGAACAGGTTGCCGAGGATCGGGATGTCCCCCGCGCCCGGCGCCTTGTCGATGGTGTTCTGCGCGTTGTTGCTCAGCAGGCCGGCGATCATGAAGCTCTGGCCGGAGCCGAGCTCGACGGTCGTCTCCGCCCGACGCACGGTCAGCGCCGGAATGGTGAAGCCGCCGACGTTGACCGCGCCCTGGCTCGACAGCTCGGACACTTCCGGGCGCACCCGGATCGAGATGCGGCCGTTGGCCAGCACCGTCGGGGTGTAGGCCAGGCTGACGCCGTACTTCTTGTATTCGATCGTCGTCGTGCCGAGGCCCTGGCTGAGCGGGATCGGGAACTCGCCGCCGGCGAGGAACTCGGCGGTCTCGCCCGACAGCGCGGTGAGGTTGGGCTCGGACAGCGTGGTCACGAGGCCGTCCTGCTCGGCGAGGTCGAGCGCGCTGCCGATGTCGAGCCCGAGCAGCCGGCCGAACGCGCCGAGGGTGGTGCCCGAGGCGAGGTTGGTGACCACGTTGCTCGAGTCCGGACCCTCGGTGCGGCCGACGCCGACCGGCGGGTAGATGCGCTGGCCGGTCACCGGATCGATCGCCGACGGGGTGAACTGCGGAATGCCCTCGGTGCGGCCCTGGCCGATGCCGAAGCGGAAGCCGCTGGTCGAATCGACCGTCGTCAGGTTGACGCCGATCTGGCGCACCAGCGAGCGGCTGACCTCGGCGAAGCGGACGCGCAGGTTGACCTGCAGCGGCGTTGCCATGCGCAGGCGCGAGACGACGTTGGCCTCCTCGCCGACGAACGCAGCGACCAGGCGCTCGGCCTCGGCGGCGTCCTCGGGGGCGGCCACGGTGCCGGTCAGCAGAACCGTGTTGGTGCCCATCGTGGCGACCTGGATGTTGGCCTCGGGCATCGCCAGCGTCAGCATCTGGTCGATGCTGTCGAGGTTCGAGCCGACGCGGATGTTGGCCGACCAGATGATGTCGCCCGAGGGGCTGCTGGCGTAGACGGTGGTTTCCCCGCCGGCCTTGCCGAAAACGTAGAGCTGCCGCTGCGACTTGACCTGGACGTCGGCGATCGCCTCGTTGGCGACGAAGATGTCGGCCATGTTGCCGGGCACGGTCACCAGCTGGCCGCGGCCGATCGACAAGACGATGTCCTGCGACGGGCTGATCACGGCCTGGGCCTGCGCCGGCCCCGCCGGGACCGCGGCCAGCGGCGCGAGCGCGCAAGCGGCGGACAGCAGTGTCTTGGTAAGACGGCTCTTCATCTTATTGCCCCTCGAATTGAATTCGCTTGCCTTCGCGGTGTGGCGATCGATGGCCGGAGAGCGGGCCATCGCGTTCAACGCAGTGTGCTCAGCGCCGACGGCAGGACCGCCCCGGCCGCGCCGACACCGGCCGCCTGGCGGTCGAGCAACGCGCCCGCCCCGCGGCCAACGGGCTCGACGGTGGTGGTCTTGCCGCGGGTCACGCGGATGGTCGGACCGGTCGGCCCGGCGGGCACGGCGGCCACGCCGTTGGCGGTCATCTGCAGCGGGGCCTCGGTCTTGGTCCGCGGCATCGTGCTGCGCTGAAAGCGCGACACGTCGCCGCCTGTGACGTAGGTCGAGGCGCCGTCCTGCGGACGGGCCATGGCCGAGCGCAGCAGCTTCTCCTCGTCTTCCTTCGAGGCGTTGTCGGGCAGGTCGATCTCCCCGGACGCGATGGCGCGCTCGAGCTCGGACTGGTTGTCGGCGATCGAACGCAGCGACAGGCTGAGCGTGCCGATGGTCTGCGCGACCGAGATCTTCTCGGCGATCCGGGGGGTGACTTCGAGCGTCACGGTGCGGAACGCGCGGACGATGGTCTTGCCGTCCTGCGTGGTGGTGGACTCGGTCGACTGGTCGGTGGCGAGCACGCGCAGGTTGCGCAGGATCGTCTCGGTGGTCTTGAGCGCGGCCCCTTCGTCGCCCGACACGGTCTGGGTCAGCATCATGTCGACATGGTCGCCGGGGAACACGAACCCGCCGACGCCGGTCTTGGCCGACACCGGCACGGTGATCGCGCGCATGCCCGGCCCGAGCGCCGCCGCCAGGAAGCCGCGGTCCCCCGGGGCGACGAGGCCGCCGCGGGTGACCGGCTCGCCGGCCGTGATCGGATGGCGCACGACGGTGCCGAGCAGCTTGGTCATGTCGGCTTCGCCGTCGATGAAATAGGCGTCCTGGACCATTTCCTGCGGCCACAGCTGGTAGCCGACCGCGTCGGCGGTGATGATCGTGCCGACCGGCAGGGCGCGCTTGGCGACCAGCACTTTCGGCCCCTGCGGCTCGACCGGGGCGGCCTGCACTTCGGGCGTGGCCGCGCCGGCGAACATGCTCCGGGCCGCCAGCGCGGTGCCGATCGCGACGATCAGCGCCCCCAGCAGCAGAACCAGCTTCTTCCTGTCCATGGTGCGTCAAGCCCCCTAAATGGTCTCAAGCGAATGATTGCAGTCGCTTAAGGCTTAATTGGTTAAAATCGGGTTCACCCCAGTCCTCCGGCGGACGACGGGGGCAGATAATGGGTGCCGAGCACCCACAGGCCGGCGAGCGAGATCGCCACGCCGTAGGGAATGGACAGCCTGTCGCGCTGGCGGCGCATGATGTGCCAGCCGCCGAACGCGATCGTCAGCACGCCGCCGAGCAGCGCCATCATGATGATCAGCTTGAGGAACATCGCCGGCGCGATCCACAGCGCCAGCGCGGTGAGCAGCTTGACGTCGCCGCCGCCCATCGCGCGGATCGCGAACAGCACTGCGAGCACCGCGAACGTCGCCAGGGCGACGCCGAGCTGCAGCACGACATCGGGCCACAGAGCGAGGCCGGTGGCCCACCAGAACAGCGGGGCGGCCAGCGCGATCGCGCCGTTCAGCCAGTTGCCGATCTGCCGGTGGCGCAAGTCGGTGAACGCCGCGACCAGCAGCGCGATTGCCAACATGGCGAGCAGACCATACTTGAAAGGTTCGTCCAGCATCGAGACCCCGTCATCCCCGGTGCCCCGTGCTAGCGCGCATCACTTACCAAATAGTAACCAACGCAAGGAGGGCGGAATTAGCCAAGCGTTTGACCGCCGCGCCATTCCGCCCGGCGCGAGGGAGAGCCGCTGGGCCGCGCCCGACGGGCACGCGATCCGCCGGCTCGACTGCGACGTGCCCGACGGCCCGGCGCGCGGCTCGCTGCTGTTCATGCCCGGGCGCGGCGACGCCTACGAGAAATACCTCGAGACGCTCGAGCACTGGCGCCGGCAGCGCTGGCGGGTGACCGCGGCCGACTGGCGCGGCCAGGCGGGCTCGGGCCGGCTCGGCCTCGACGCGGTGACCGGGCACGTAAACGACTTCGCGCTGTGGGTCGGCGACCTCGCCGCGTTCTGGCAGGGCTGGGCGGGCGAGAGCGGCGGCCCGCGTGTCCTCGTCGGCCATTCGATGGGCGGGCACCTGGCGCTGCGAGCGGTCGCCGAGCGGGCGCTCGAGCCGCCGCCCGACGCGCTGGTGCTGTCGGCGCCGATGCTCGACGTGCTGCCCGAGCGGGTGCCGCGCGCCTGGCGCCAGGCGCTGGCCCGGGCGATGTGCGCCGTCGGCGACCCGCGCCGCCCGGCGTGGAAGTGGAGCGAGCGGCCGGGCGAGGTTCCGGCGTTCCGCCAGGCGCTGCTGACCCACGACGCCGACCGCTACGCCGACGAGCTGTGGTGGCGAAGAGAGCGCCCCGAGCTGACGATGGGGCCGGGCAGCTGGGGCTGGGTCAAGGGCGCGCTCGCCTCGATCGGCGCGCTCGCCAGGCCGGACGTGCTCGAGGCCATTGAGCTGCCGGTGTTCGTCGTCGCCACGGGCGCCGACCGGCTGGTCGGCGTGGCGGCCATCCGCCGGGCGGCGGCGCGTCTGCCCGACGCCGAGACGCTGTGGTTCGGCCGCGAGGCGGCGCACGAGATCCTGCGCGAGGCGGACCCGGTGCGCGAGCGGGCGCTCGCCGCGATCGACGCATTCCTCGCGCGGGTCCCGCCCCGATGAGCGCGAGTTACGACATCGCGGTCATCGGCGCGGGCATGGCCGGTGCGAGCATCGCCGCCGAGCTCGCGCCGCACGCCCGGGTGCTCGTGGCCGAGGCCGAAGCCGTGCCGGGGTACCACACCACCGGCCGCTCGGCCGCGTTCTGGGAGGAATGCTACGGCGGCCCGGCGGTGGTGCCGCTGACGCTGGCCTCGGGGCGCTACTTGCGCGCCCACGGGATGCTCTCGCCGCGCGGCGCGCTCTATCTGGCGCGCGCCGAGGACGAGCCGGCGATCGATGCCTTCATCGCCCGCTTCGCCGGCAGCGGCGTGCATATCGAGCGGCTCGGCCGCGCCGCGCTCGAGCAGCGGCTGCCGGGCCTGCGCGCCGAATGGACGCTGGCCATCGCCGAGCCGGCCTGCGCCGACATCGACGTCGCCGCGCTGCACCAGCATTACCTGGCGCTGGCGAAACGGGCCGGCGCCGAGCTGCGCACCCGGGCGCGGCTCGATACCGCCGAGCGCGAGGGCGGCGGCTGGCGCCTGGCGTTCGGCCCGGCGGGCGAGGCGCGCGCGCGCGTGCTGGTCGATGCCGCCGGCGCGTGGGCCGACGGGGTCGCCGCTCTCGCCGGCGCGCGCCCGCTCGGCATCGCGCCGCTCCGGCGCACGATCGTCCAGCTGCGCACCGAGCCGGCGCCGCCGCCCGACCTCCCGCTCGTGCTCGACATCAACGGCCGGTTCTATTTCAAGCCCGAGAACGGCAAGCTGTGGCTCAGCCCGCACGAGGAGACGCCGACCCCGGCGTGCGACGCCGCCCCCGAGGAGCTCGACGTGGCCATCGCCATCGACCGCTTCGAGCATGTCGTCGACTGGCAGGTCGCCGCGGTCGAGCGCAAGTGGGCCGGGCTGCGCAGCTTCGCGCCCGACCGGCTGCCGGTCTACGGCTTCGATCCGGCGCGCGAGGGGTTCTTCTGGTTCGCCGGGCAAGGCGGCTTCGGCATTCAGACCGCCCCCGCCGCGGCGCGGCTGGCGGCGCAGCTGCTGCTCGGGCGGCCGCGCGACGGGATGACCGAGGCGCTCGACGCGGCGCTCTACGCCCCGGCTCGCTTTCAGCCGCGCTGAGCGTCGGCCGCGGCGCAGGCGAGCTGGTCGACCCGCTCGTTCTCCGGGTGACCGTCGTGGCCCTTGACCCACTGCCACGCGATCCGGTGCGGCGCGGCCGCCTCGATCAGCTCGTGCCACAGGTCCTCGTTGCGCACTGGCTTCTTGCTGGCGCTGATCCAGCCCTTCTTCTGCCACCCGTGGATCCACTTGGTCATCCCGTCGATGACGTAGCGGCTGTCGGAATGGAGCGTCACCTCACACGGCTCGATCAGCGCCTTGAGGCCGCGGATCACCGCGGTCATCTCCATCCGGTTGTTGGTTGTGTGCGGCTCGCCGCCGCTCAGTTCCTTCTCGTGCCTGCCCAGCCGCAGCAGCGCCGCCCAGCCGCCCGGGCCGGGGTTGCCCTTGCACGCGCCGTCGGTGAAAATGTCCACGCGTTTCATGCGCTTGTCCTGGCTCAAGCCGGGCGCGCGGAAAAGGCCTTTGCGCCGTCCGTCACATAGAAGGACAGCCGGCGGGCGAATTGGAGCGGGTCCTTGCGGGTGACCAGCGCGTCGGCCGGCGTGTGCAGCCAGTCGTAGGCGCGCGTGGCGAGGAAGCGCAGCGCCGCGCCGCGCGCCAGCACCGGCAGCGCGTGCCGCTCGGCAGCGGACAGCGCCCGCCGCGAGACGTAGCCGGCAATCAGCGCCTCGCCGATCTCCGGCCGGAACGAGCCGTCCTTGTCAAAGCACCACGCGCTGTGGGTCACGGCGAGATCGTAGGCGGTGAGGTCGGTGCAGGCGAAGTAGAAGTCGATCAGGCCGGTGACCGTGTCGCCGAGCAGCAGGACGTTGTCCGGGAACAGGTCGGCATGGATGACCGAGCGTGGCAAGTGCGCGGGCCAGTTCGCGGTCAGGAAGTCGAGCTCGCCGGCGACCAGCGCCGGCAGCGCCGGATCGATCGCACGCAGCCCGTCTTCGCCGCAGCCGTCGAACAGCTTGCGCCACTGCGGCAGGGCCATCGCGTTGGGGCGCTCGCCGGGGAAATCGGCCGCGTCGACATGGATATGGGCCAGCGCCTCGCCCACCGCATGGGCCTGCGCCGGGCTGGCCCGGTCGACCGAGACGCCGGGCAGGAACTCGATCAGCGCCACCGCCTTTCCGCGGACCATGCGGAACGCCGCGCCGTCGCGGTCATGGATCGTGCGCGGCACGGGGCTGCCCTTGCCGGCGAGATGGTCGAGCAGGCCGAGGAAGAACGGCAGGTCGCCCGCCGCCACGCGCGCCTCGTACATCGTCAGGATGTAGCGCCCGGCGGTGGTCTCGACGATCCAGTTCGAGTTCGACACGCCTTCGGCGATGCCCTTGGCCGAGACGAGCTCACCGACGTCGTACTCGCCGATCAACGCGGCGAGATCGGCCGCCGACAGCGGGGTGTAGACCGCCATCGGCAGTCAGTCGGTCAGCTGGCGCGGCAGCTTGAAGATCATCTTCTCCTCGGCGGTGACGAGCGTGTGCTCCTCGACCGCGCGCCACTCGCCGAGCCGCTCGACGACTTCGCGGACCAGCTTCTCGGGCGCCGAGGCGCCGGCGGTGAGGCCGACGGTGGCCACCCCTTCGAGCCACGCCGGATCGATGTCCGAAGCGCGCTGGATCAGCCGGGCGGCGGTGCCCATGCGCTCGGCGACCTCGACGAGGCGCACCGAGTTTGACGAGTTGGGCGCGCCGATCACCAGCACCAGATCGCTGTCGGCGGCGATCTGCTTGACCGCCGCCTGGCGGTTGGAGGTGGCGTAGCAGATGTCCTCCGCCTTGGGCCCGACGACGTGCGGATAGCGGGCGCGCAGCGCGGCGACAATCTGCGCGGTGTCGTCGACCGACAGCGTGGTTTGCGTCAGGAACGCGAGCGGCGCATCCGACGCGAACGCCAGCTCGGCGACGTCGGCGACCGTCTCGATCACCGTCATCGCCCCTTCGGGCACCTGGCCGTAAGTGCCGATCGCCTCGGGGTGGCCGCGGTGGCCGATGAAGACGATGTGCCGGCCAGCCTCGATCTGCCGCTCGGCCTGGCGATGGACCTTGCTGACCAGCGGGCAGGTGGCGTCGAGGTAGCCGAGCCCGCGGCGCTGCGCCTCGGCGGGGACCGCCTTGGGCACGCCGTGGGCGCTGAACACCACCGGGAACCCGTCGGGCACCTCGTCGAGCTCCTCGACGAACACCGCCCCCTTAGCCTTGAGGCTGTCGACGACGTAGCGGTTGTGGACGATCTCGTGGCGCACGTAGACCGGCGGGCCGTAGCGCTCGAGCGCCCGCTCGACGATCTCGATCGCCCGGTCGACGCCGGCGCAGAACCCGCGCGGCGCGGCGATCAGCACCGTCAGCGGCGGCTTGACGGCGGTCGAAGCGGCGGTCTGAAAGGGGGCGTTCATCGGCGCCGCTCTAGCGGTTGTGAGGTCGCAACGAAAGGGCTAGGGCCTGCGGCTCCACTTGGACAAGGGATGAAGATGACCGCTCGCAAAGCGCTGCTTGCCGCAACCGTCGCCGCCGCCGCGCTGGCCGGCTGCGCCCGGTCGGGCGAAATCGTCGTCGAGCAGGGCGTCGGGATCACCGCGTTGCGCACCGTGTGCCCGGCGGTCGGCGTGCCGGACTACACCGGCGACGTGACGCTGTTCTCGCCCGCCGGGGCGCGGACGCTCGAGGCGCTCGACCTGTCGGCGGCGATCACCAACGTCCGCAGCCAGTGCAACGACAGCGGCGACCAGGTCTACGCCACCGCGACGTTCGACGTGATCGCCCAGCGGCGCGACTGGCGCGGGGCGCGCTCGGTCACCTTGCCGTACTACTCCACGGTCGTGCGCGGCGGCAGCTCGGTCGTCGCCAAGCGGCTCGGCTCGGTCACGATCAATTTCGCCGACGGGCAGGACCGGGCGTACGCCAGCGGCACCGCCGGGGCCTACATCGACCGCGCCGCGGCGACGCTGCCCGACGACATCCGCGAGCGGATCACCCGCCGGCGCAAGGTCGGCGACGAGGAAGCGGCGATCGACCCGCTCACCGAGCCCGACGTCCGCGCCGCGGTCGCCCGCGCCAGCTTCGAGCTGCTGATCGGGTTCCAGCTGACCGACGAGCAGCTGGCCTACAACGCCACGCGGTAGTTTCGCGGCGTCCGCAAACCGGCTAACGGGCCGGCGCATGGACCAGCCCGAGACCCTTTACGCCGCCTTCGCCGGCAAGATCGACGCCGCGCTCGCCGCCCTCGAGCGCGAGGCGGTGCTGCCGGCCGGCACGCCGCGCGATGCGGTCAGCGTCGAGCCGCCGCGCGACCCGGCGCACGGCGATCTCGCGACCAACGCGGCGATGGTCCTCGCCAAGCCGGCGAAGGCCAATCCGCGCGCGCTTGCCGAGCGCATCGTCGCACAGCTCGCCGCCGACCCCAGTGTCGACAGCGCCGAGATTGCCGGCCCCGGCTTCATCAACTTGCGCCTCGGCTCCGCCGTGTGGCTCGCCGAGCTGCGCGCGATCGCCGCGCTCGGCGCCGACTACGGCCGGTCGGCGATGGGCGCGGGGCGGACGGTCAACGTCGAGTACGTCTCGGCTAACCCGACCGGACCGATGCACATGGGCCACTGCCGTGGCGCGGTCGTCGGCGACGCGCTCGCCGCGCTGCTCGAGTTCGCCGGGCACGCGGTAGTCCGCGAGTACTACGTCAACGATGCCGGGGCGCAGGTGCAGACGCTCGCCCGCTCGGCGCACTTGCGCTACCGCGAGGCCCTCGGCGAGGAGATCGGCGAGATTCCCGAGGGGTACTACCCGGGCGATTACCTCGTACCGGTCGGCCAGGCGCTGGCGGCCGAGTTCGGCGAGCGCTACGCCGCCGCGCCCGAGAGCGACTGGCTCGACCTGTTCCGCGAGAAGGCCGTGGCGGCGATGATGGAGATGATCCGCTGCGACCTGGCGCTTCTCGGCATCCATCACGACGTGTTCTCCTCCGAGGCCACGCTGCAGGCCGAGCGCAAGCCCGAGGCGGCCGAGTCGTGGATGCGCGAGCACGGCCTGGTGTTCGACGGCATGCTCGAGGCGCCCAAGGGCAAGACCCCCGAGGACTGGGAGGCCGTCGAGCTGCCGCTGTTCCGCTCAACCCGCTTCGGCGACGACCAGGACCGGCCGATCCGCAAGAGCGACGGCAGCTGGACCTATTTCGGCGCGGATCTCGCCTACCACATGCAGAAGGCCGCCGCGGCCGACGAGCTGATCGACATCTGGGGCGCCGACCATGCCGGGACCGTCAAGCGCATCAAGGCGGCGGTCGCGGCGCTTTCGGAAGGGCAGGGCAAGCCGATCCCGTTCGATGTCAAGCTGGTGCAGATGGTCCAGCTGCTGCGCGGCGGCGAGCCGGTCAAGATGTCGAAGCGCGCGGGTACGTTCGTGACGCTGGCCGACGTCGTCGGCGAGGTCGGCAAGGACGTCGTCCGCTTCACCATGCTGACGCGCAAGCCCGAGGCGCAGATGGACTTCGACTTCGCCAAGGTGGTCGAGGCGTCGAAGGATAATCCCGTCTTCTACGTCCAGTACGCGCACGCCCGCATCCATTCGACGCTGCGCAAGGCCGAGGTCGCGCCGTCCGACGCCGCGCTCGACCGGCTCGGGCCCGACGAGCTGGCGCTGGTCAAGCTCGCCGCGCAGTTTCCGCGCGAGGTCGAGGCGGCGGCCAAGGCGCGCGAGCCGCACCGCATCGCCTTCTACCTCCACGACCTGGCGAGCGCGTTCCACGCGTTCTGGAACATGGGTAATGACGATCCGGCCAAGCGCATCATCGTGGCACACGACGGCGAGCTGACCGCCGGCCGGCTTTTCCTCGCCAGCCAAATCGGGCAGGTAATTCGTAACGGCCTTGCGATATTGGGGGTGCAGGCAGTCGAGGAGCTGTAGCGATGCCGGGGGACGACGACGAGCTGGAGGCGGAGGAGCAGCTGGCGCTGGCGGGCGGCGACGAGCGCCTGCCGTGGCTCGAATCCGACGACGACTACGAGCAGCCGGGCGTGGATACCGGTCGTATCATGGCGTTCGCCGCGGTCGGCTTGCTGGCGGTGGTCCTGGTCGTCGGGGCGCTGTGGTGGTTCACCCGCGACAGCCGCGATGTCGAGCTGGTCGCCGACGGCAGCACGATCGAGGCGCCCGACGAGCCCTACCGCACCCGCCCGGACGATCCCGGCGGCCGCCAGGTCGAAGGCACCGGCCAGACCAGCTTCGAGGTCGCCGAGGGCGAGCAGGTCGAAGGCCGCATCGCCGCCGGCAGCATCCCGGCGCCGAGCATCGACCGCGAGCAGGCGCAGGCGGGCGGCGCGGCAACTGCGCCCGCGCCATCGGGCGGCATCGGCGTCCAGGTCGGCGCCTATTCGACGCGCGAGGCCGCCGAAGCGGGCTGGTCGCAGCTCGCCGGCCGGTTCGAGCCGCTGCAGGGCCGCAGCCACCGCGTGGTCGAAGGCACGGTCGACGGCGGGCGCATCTACCGCCTGCAGGCGGTGGCCGGCACCGCCGCCGAGGCCGATACGCTGTGCGGCGCGATCAAGTCCGCCGGCGGGGACTGCCAGGTCAAGCGCTGACGGCCGCTCGCGGCCGGCTGGCTATCGCAGCCCCACCCGCGCGCTACGGAGTGGTTACTGTCCACACCGCTCGCCGGGGGCAAACTTGCCCGGCCGCGGCTTTCCTGCGAATCTCCGCGGCATGACGCCCGCGATCTTCGGCCTGGCCGGTCATGCGCTGACCGACGACGAACGCGCATTCTTCCGCGACGCCGACCCGGCGGGATACATCCTGTTCGGCCGCAATGTGCAGGACCGGGCGCAGCTCAGGGCGCTGACCGACGAACTACGCGCGATCCACGGGCGCGACCGGCTGCTGGTCTCGATCGACCAGGAAGGCGGCCGCGTGGCGCGGATGAAGCCGCCCGAATGGGACGCGTTTCCTCCGGGCGAGGCGTTCGCGAGGCTGTGGCAGGTCGCCCCGGCGAGCGCGATCGAGGCGGCGCGGGCGAATGCCGAGGCGTTAGGCCACGATCTCGCCGAGGTCGGGATAACGGTCGACTACCTGCCGCTGCTCGACGTGCGCCAGCCGGGCGCGCACGACGTGATCGGCGACCGCGCGCTCGGCAGCGAGCCGATGCAGGTCGCCGCGCTCGGGCGCGCGGTGCTCGACGGGCTGGCGCGCGGCGGGGTCACCGGCTGCGTCAAGCACATGCCCGGCCACGGCCGCGCCGGGGCCGACAGCCACAAGGAGCTGCCGACCGTCGAGGCGAGCGAGGCCGAGCTCGAGCGCGACCTCGAGCCGTTCCGCACGCTGCGCGATGCGCCGATCGGGATGACCGCGCACGTGCGCTACACGGCGTGGGACGCGGACAATCCGGGCACCCTGTCGCCGGTCGTAGTGAACGCGGTGATCCGCGGCCGGATCGGCTTTTCCGGACTGCTGCTGACCGACGACATCGACATGGCCGCGCTCGACGGCTCGGTGCCCGAGCGGGCCGAGCGAGCGATCGCGGCGGGTTGCGACATTGTCCTCAATTGCTGGGCGAGGATGGACGACATGATCGGCATCGCCGAGCGGTTGCCGGCCCTGGGGGAGGCCGGGGCGGGACGGCTCGAGCGCGCGCTGGCGGCGAGCGGCGAGGCGGTGGCGGCCGACCGCGCGCAGCTCGTCGCCAAGCGCGACGCGCTGCTCGACCTGGCGAGGAACCTCGCATGACCGACACCGACGGCCTCTTGTTCGAGCCCGCCGGCGCCGACGCCGACGACTGGGACGGTCCCGGCGCGAGCCCGACGCGCGTCGCGGCGCTCTACCTCGAGCTCGACGGCTGGGAGGGCCCGCTCGACCTGCTGCTCGACCTTGCCCGGCGGCAGAAGGTCGATCTCAAGGCGATCTCGATCCTCGCGCTGGTCGACCAGTACATCGCCTACATCGAGCGGGCCGAGGCATTGCGGCTGGAGATCGCCGCCGATTACCTGGTGATGGCCGCGTGGCTCGCCTACCTCAAGTCGGCGATGCTCCTGCCGAAGGACGAGCAGGAGGACCCGAGCCCGGAGGAGCTCGCGCTGCGCTTGCAGCTGCGGCTGCAACGGCTGGGCGCGATGCGCGAGGCGGCGGCGCGGCTGCTGGCGCGCGACCGGGTTGGGCGCGACGTGTTCGTGCGTGGCGTTCCCGAAGGTCTGCGGATAGACCGCAAGAACTTGTGGCAGTGCGATTGGTACTCGCTCGTCTCGGCCTACGCGGTGGTCAAGGCGCGCAGCGAGCCGGTGGTCCACATGGTCCGCGATCGCCTGGTGATGACGCTCGATTCGGCGATCGACCGCGTCTCGGCGATGCTCGGCGTGAGGCTCGACTGGATGGAGCTGCGCGACTTCCTGCCGGCCAACGTCGATCCGCGGCTCAAGCGTTCCGCGCTCGCCTCGAGCTTCGTCGCCGCGCTCGAGCTGGCGCGGCTTGGCAAGGCCGAGCTCCGCCAGGAGGAAGTGTTCGGGCCGATGCACTTGCGCAGGGTGCCGGCATGACCGCTTTCCGTCGTCATCGCGAGGGGCCGAAGGTCCCGCGGCGATCCAGGGCGGTAATGGGTGACGCTCTGGATTGCTTCGCTCCGGTCGCAAAGACGCAGGAGGGGGCACAATGATGGAATGCCCCGACGAGCTGGTCCGCGCGGTCGAGGCGACGCTGTTCGCCGCCGAGGAGCCGATGACCGCCGAGGCGCTCGCCGCCCATCTCGCCGGGGCCGAAGTGCGGCCCGCGCTGCTCGAGCTCGAGGCGCATTACCGCGGGCGCGGCGTGCGCCTGGTCGAGCGCGGCGGACGCTGGCAGTTCCAGACCGCGCCCGACCTCGCCCACCTGCTGCGGCGCGAGCGCGAGCAGGTCCGCAAGCTCAGCCGGGCGGCCACCGAGGTGCTGGCGATCGTCGCCTATCACGAGCCGGTCAGCCGCGCCGAGATCGAGGCGATCCGCGGGGTGCAGACCAGCCCCGGCACGCTCGACGTGCTGATGGAGGCCGGGTGGGTGCGCGTCGCCGGGCGGCGCGAGGTGCCGGGGCGGCCGGTGATCTATGCCACTACTCCCGAATTCCTGAGCCATTTCGGCCTCGCCAGCCGCAGGGACCTGCCGGGCATCGACGAGCTCAAGGCCGCCGGGCTGCTCGACCCGGTCGACGAGGCCTACGACGAGCTGGCTCGCGCCGAACCGGAAGCGGACGAGCCCGAAGCCGCCGCGCTGGAAAACCCCGAGGAAAGCGCCTAGACCGGAGTTCAAGCATTCGGAGAGTTGCAGTGAAACCCGGTCTGTTCCAGATCCTGATCATCGCCATGCTGATCCTCGTGTTCTTCGGGCGCGGCAAGATCAGCGAGATGATGGGCGATTTCGGCAAGGGCATCAAAAGCTTCAAGCGCGGGCTCGACGAAGGCGACGCCCCCGCCGCTGCGGCGCGCCTCGAAGGGCCGGGCCCGGCGGCCCAGCCCGTGACCGAAGCCGCCGCCGATGCGCGTCCGGCCGCCGACTAACCCCTAGCCGGGGGCGCCGCCCATGTTCGATGTCGGCCCGACCGAGCTGCTGCTCATCGTCATCGTGGCGGTGATCGTCATCGGCCCCAAGGACCTGCCGCTGGCGCTGCGCACCGCGGGCAAGTGGATCGGCAAGATGCGCAAGATCTCCGGCCATTTCCGCGCCGGGCTCGACACGATGATCCGCGAGGCCGAGATGGAGGAGCTCGAGGCCAAGTGGAAGGCGCAGAACGAGAAGATCATGCGCGAGCATCCGGCGGGCGGCCCGGTCGAGATGGAGCCGACCGGCGCTTATCCGCCACCTCCGGCGGCGGCCGCCGAAGCCCGCGCCGCCGAGCCGCTCCCGAACGAACCGGCGCCGGACGCGCCGCCGCCGGCGCCGGGCGCGGCGCCGCCGCAGTAGGTTCGCCATGGCCCTCAAGCTCAAGGACATCGACGACACGCAGACGCCGCTGCTCGACCACCTGATCGAGCTGCGCGGCCGGCTGGTCCGCTGCGTGCTGGCGCTGGCGGTGGCGTTCGCCGGGTGCCTCTATTTCGCCAAGCCTATCTTCGCGATCCTCGTCCGCCCGCTGGCGGACGCCTTCCCCCCCGGCGAAGGCAAGCTCGTCTATACCAAGCTCTACGAGGCGTTCTTCGTCGAGATCAAGGTGGCGCTGTTCGCGGCGTTCCTGGTCAGCTTCCCGATCATCGCCAACCAGCTTTGGGCGTTCGTCGCGCCCGGACTCTACGCGCGCGAGAAGAAGGCCTTCCTGCCATTCCTTTTCGCCACCCCGGTGCTGTTCGCCGCCGGTGCCTCGTTGGCCTATTTCGTGGTCATGCCGACCGCATTCACCTGGTTCCTCGGCTTCGAGGGCGAGACCGCCGGGCTCGAGCAGGAAGCGCTGCCGGCGATGGGCGAGTATCTCGACCTGGTGATGCACTTCATCCTCGCCTTCGGGATCAGCTTCCTGCTGCCGGTGCTGCTGCTGCTACTCAACCGCGCCGGGCTGGTGACGCGCGAGCAGCTGGCGAAGTCGCGGCGCTACGTCATCGTGGGCATCTTCATCGTCGCCGCGCTAGCCACGCCGCCCGACGTGATCTCGCAATTGATCCTGGCGATCCCGCTGATGATCCTGTTCGAGGGCTCGCTGCTGCTGATGAAGCCCGCGGCGAAGATCGCCGACGAGGCCAAGGCGGCGGGCGACTCCGCGGAAACGCCGCCGGCCGCGTCCTAGCGCCCCGGCGCGTCGGCCGCGCGCTCGCTGCGCGGCACCGCTTCGTACACGCGCTGCCCGCCGATCCACGTCTCCAGCACGCGGATGCGGCGCAAGTCCTCGGGGCTGGCCTCGAGCGGGTCGGCGTCGAGCACGACGAAGTCGGCCCGCTCGCCGGGCGCGAGCCGCCCGAAGCGGCCTTCGGCGAAGCCGGCGTAAGCGGCGACCGCGGTGTAGCCGGCCAGCGCCTGGCCGATCGTCACCGTCTCCTCCGGATGCCAGCCGCCGGGCGGCTGCCCCGCGGCGTCCTCGCGGCTGATCGCCACGGCCATGCCGGCGAACGCGTCGGGCGCCTCGACCGGCGCGTCGGAGCCGAACGCCAGCGCCGCGCCGGTCGCGCGGATCGAACGCCAGGCGTAAGCGCCCGCCTGCCGCTCGGGCCCGAGCCGCGCCTCCGCCATCAGCCGGTCGGACGTCTGGTGGACCGGCTGCATCGAGGCGACGATCCCATGCTGCCCGAAGCGGGGAATGTCGACCGGATCGACGACTTGCGCGTGCTCGATGCGCCAGCGCCGGTCGCCCGAATAGTCGGCCGAGAGCTCCTCGATCGCGGCGAGGATCTCGGCGTTGGCGGCATCGCCGATCGCGTGCACGGCGACCTGGTAGTTCTCCATCGCCGCGCGGCTCATCAGGTTCCGCAGCTGGGTGCCGCTGATGATCGCGAGCCCGCGATTGGCCGGATCGTCGGCATAAGGCGCCTTGAGCAGCGCCCCGCGCGAGCCGAGCGCACCGTCGAGGTAGAGCTTGATGCCGTTCAGCCGCAGCCGGTCGTCGTAAAGCCATGGCGTCGGGCCGCTGCCGCCGATCAGCGTCATCGCCTCGACGCTCGCGGCGTAGGCCATGATGCGGATGCGCAGGCGGCCCGTATCGCCGGCGCGGCGGAAGGTCATCCAGTCCTCGATGCTGGTGCCCATGTCGGCGACGGCGGTGACGCCCTTGGCGACGAGCAGCTGCTGCGCTTCGTAGAGCGCCACGTCGCGGTCGTTGGCGCGCGGCGGGGGGACCTTGGCGTCGACCAGCGCCATCGCCGCGTCGACCAGCACGCCGGCGGGCGCGCGGCCGCCGGCGACCCGCTCGATGCGCCCGCCTGGCGGATCGGCGCTGTCGGCGGTGACCCCGGCGGAGGCGAGCGCGAGGCTGTTGGCCCAGCCGGCGTGGCCGTCGACCCGCTCGAGCCACGCCGGGCGGTCGCCGACGACGGCGTCGAGCTCGGCCGCGGTGGGAAACCGGCCGAGGCCCCACAGCTCCTGGTTCCACCCGCGCCCGACGATCCACGGGCGCTCGGGATTGGCCGCGGCATAGGCGGCGATCTTGCGCTGCGCCTCGGCCAGCGAACGGGTGTCCGACAAGTCGACGACCAGCTGGCCGAGGCCGAGCGCCATCACGTGGAGGTGGGCGTCGATGATCCCGGGGATGACCGTCCGCCCGCGCCCGTTCTCGCGGAACTCGGTGCGCGGCGGCCGCTCGCCGCGCTCGACCAGCCGGGCGACCTTGCCCTCGTCGTCGATCACCATCGCGCCGAAGCGGGTGACGGTGCCGTTGCGGTCGACCGAGATGCCGTTGACGTTGTCGACCAGCGTGTCGGCGACGAGCGGCGCGGGCAGCAGCAGCGCGGCGGCGGCGAGCAGGCGGGCGATCACGCGTGGACCTCCGGCAGGTGGCGGATCAGCGCGCTGGTGTCCTGCCGCCGGCCTCCCATCGCCTGGACCTGGGCATAGAGCCGGTCGATTGTCTCGGTGACCGGCAGCGCCAGCCTGCGGCGCTGCGCTGCGGCGAGGGCGATGGCGAGGTCCTTGCGCATCCAGTCTATGGCGAAGCCGAAGTCGAACTCGCCGGCGGCCATCGTCCGCCAGCGGTTGTCCATCTGCCAGCTCTGCGCCGCGCCGCCCGACACGGCCTCGAGCACCTTGTCCATGTCGAGCCCGGAAGCCTGGGCGAAGCGCACGGCTTCGGACAGCCCGGCGAGGGTGCCGGCGATGCAGATCTGGTTGACCGCCTTGGTCGCCTGCCCGGACCCCGCGCCGCCCACATGGACGATTCGCGCGGCGTAGCTGGCGAGGACCGGGCGCGCGCCGTCCATCGCCTCGGGCGAGCCGCCGCACATGATCGCCAGCTTGCCGTTCTCGGCCCCGGCCTGGCCGCCCGAGACCGGCGCGTCGAGCGCGAGCACGCCGCACCGCTCGGCCTCGGCGGCGATGCGCCGGGCGATGTCGGGCGAGACGGTGGTGTGGTCGACGAACAGCGCTCCCGCCTCCATCGCGGCGAGCGCGCCCTGCTCACCCAGCACGACCTCGGCGAGGTCGCCGTCGTTGCCGACGCAAGTCAACACCGCGTGCTGGCCGCGGGCGGCCTCGGCCGGCGTGACCGCCCTGGCCACGTCGAGCCCGGCATGGCGCGCGATCCATTCCTCGGCCCGGGCGGCGGTGCGGTTGTACACGGTGACCCGGTGCCCGGCGCGGGCGAGATGTCCGGCCATCGGCGCGCCCATCACGCCGAGGCCGAGGAAGGCGATGCGTTTGCTGTCGTCCATGGCCGTTCACCTGCCGCCTTGCGGCGCGCAAAGCAATCGTTGCCGCCGCCGGGTTTCCCTTGGCGCGGAATTTCGGTTACGGCCCGCCGCCATGACCGGGACGGGACTCCTCGAAGCCACGCTGACGCTGGCCGACGTCGAAGCTGCGGCGAAGCGCATCGCCGGGGCGGTGGTGCGCACCCCGACGATGTACAGCAAGACTCTGTCGCGCATCGCCGGGGCAGAGATCTGGCTCAAGTTCGAGAACCAGCAGTTCACCGCCGCCTACAAGGAGCGCGGCGCGCTCAACGCGCTGCTGCTGATGGACGAAGCGCAGCGCCAGCGTGGCGTGATCGCCGCTTCGGCCGGCAATCATTCGCAGGGCTTGTCGTACCACGGCACCCGGCTCGGCGTGCCGGTGACGATCGTCATGCCCAAGACCACCCCGACGGTGAAAGTCATGCAGACCGAGAGCGTCGGCGGCAGGGTCGTGCTCGAAGGCGAAACGTTCGACGAGGCCAACGCCTACGCGCTGAGCATGGAGAAGCAGCTTGGCCTGACTTTCGTCCACCCGTTCGACGATCCGGACGTGGCGGCCGGGCAGGGCACGGTGGCGCTCGAGCTGCTCGAGGAGGCACCCGAGATCGAGACGATTGTGGTCCCGATCGGCGGCGGCGGGCTGATCTCGGGCATGGGCACGGTGGCCAAGGCGCACCGGCCGCCGATCGAGGTGATCGGCGTCCAGGCAGAGCTCTATCCGTCGGCCTACGCCAAGTACAAGGGCGAGGACCTGCCGTGCGGCGGCGACACGCTGGCCGAGGGCATTGCGGTCAAGGAGCCGGGGGTGTTCACCAGCCGGGTGATCCGCGAGGTGGTCGACGACATCGTGCTGGTCGGCGAGGCCGATCTCGAGATGGCCGTGTCGCTGCTGCTGCAGATCGAGAAGACCGTGGTCGAAGGCGCCGGCGCCGCGGGGCTCGCCGCGGTGCTCGCCCATCGCGAGCGCTTCGCCGGCAAGAAGGTCGGCCTGGTGCTGTGCGGCGGCAACATCGACACACGCCTGCTGGCCAACGTGCTGCTGCGCGACCTCGCCCGCTCGGGCCGGCTGGCGCGGTTGCGGATCACGCTGCAGGACCGCCCCGGCGCGCTCTACAAGGTGATGCGCGAGTTCCAGGAGCACAACGTCAACATCCTCGAGATCTATCACCAGCGCATCTTCACCAACCTCCCGGCGAAAGGCCTGGTGACCGACATCGAGTGCGAGGCCCGCGACCGCGAGCAGATCGAGAAGCTGGTCGGCGCGCTCCGAGCGCGCGGCTATTCGGTTAGCCAGGTCGAGCTGAACTGACCCGTATCGGGGCGGGTTAACGCCCTGGCGGGCGCGAATGTCGAAAATATCGCTCCTATCCACGGAAATTGTGGTTAATACAGTTCCCCGCGGGCACCCGGGGGACCTAGTCTCGTTACGGTAGCGCCCGCCCGTTCAAACGCCTGTGAGAGGACCGCCTGCGACGTGACGGCTCCGGTTCGGTTTCCCCGCTTCTTCGTCACGAGCCCGGCGCCGTGCCCGTACCTTGCGGGGCGGACCGAGCGGAAGGTGTTCACCGAGCTCAAGGGCCCGCACGCCGAGGCGCTCAACGACGCGCTCGGCCGGATCGGCTTCCGCCGCAGCCAGACCGTCGCCTACCGCCCGAGCTGCATCGATTGCCGCGCCTGCGTGTCGGTGCGCGTCGTCGCGCAGGAGTTCGCCCCGTCGAGCGGGCAGAAGAAGAACCTGCGCCTCAACGGCGATCTCGTCGTCGCCGAATGCCGCCCGTGGGCGACCGCCGAGCAGTTCGAGCTGCTGCAGCGCTACCTCGCCCATCGTCATCCGGGCGGCGGCATGGCCGCGATGGACGAGATCGATTACGCCGACATGGTGGAACACACCGCGGTTTCGAGCTTTGTGCTTGAATACAGGGAGCCTTCTGCGGATGGTGCGCCGGGCCGGCTTGTCGGCGCCTGTCTCACCGACCGCCAGGGGGACGGGTTGTCGATGATCTACAGCTTCTACGACCCGGAACATGAGGCGCGGACGGGGCTTGGGAATTTCATTATTCTCGATCACATTCGGCGGGCTGCCGAGGCGCAGCTCCCTTACGTGTATCTCGGCTACTGGGTCGAAGGCTCGCAGCGGATGCAGTACAAGATCCGCTACCGCCCGCTCGAGCGGCTCGGCCCCGCCGGCTGGCAGCGGCTGTCCAACGCCGAGCAGACCACGCTCATTGCCTCCGTGTCCGCTGCCCGCCGCGAGGATGCCGACCTCGTCGAAGGGGTCGGCAAGGACGGCGGGCAGAAGCAGTATAAGCTCGCCTGATTTTCGCAGGTCGCTGGCCGCGCTGGCGGCTTCCGCTTCGCTTATCTGCTCGCCGGTGGCGGCGCAGGACAGCTCGGCCGAGCCGACGCTCGAGGAGCTGATCCCCGACGCCGCCGTCGCCGACCCCGAGGCATGGGCGCAGCAGGGCGTGTCGCCCGAGGCCGCGGCGGCCGAGGAGGCGCCGGGCGAGCTCGATCCCGCCTCGCCGCTCGCCGAGTTGCCCGGCGTCGACGTGCCGTGGCCCGAGGACACCGAGCTGCCGCAGCTCGCGCCGCTCGAGCCCGAGGAGGACATCCAGTTCGCCGATTTCGACGACGAGCCGCCGCGCGTGGCGATGGGCGAGGAGGAACGCATCTCCGACGAGCTGGTGCTGGTGTTCCCGAGCGAGCGGGCGCTGTTCCCCCACCACGACGAGTTCATCGAACGCTTCAAGTCGCTGTCGACGATCGAGGAGCTCGACGACGATGACAATGCCGCGCGTCTCGCCGCCCAGGCGAGGGCGGACGAAGCGCTGCTCAACCGCATGCTGCGCGTCTACGGCTACTACGACGCGCTGGTGTTCCGCTCGGTCGGCGGCATCGCCCCGGGCGAGGAAGCGGTCGACGGCCAGCCGACGGTGCGTTTCGACATTATTCCGGGCGAGCAATATCGCTTCGGCGCGGTCGACCTCGGCAGCCTGCCCGCGGCCGGGCCCGATTTCGAGACCTTGCGCCAGGCGTTCGAGATCACCCGCGGCGATCCGTTGCTGCAGGACAAGATCGTCGAGGAACGCTACGATCTCGACGAGGCGCTCGGCGAGAGCGGCTACCCGTTCGCCGCCATCGCCGAGCCCGACCTGCTCGTCGACCACGCGCGCGAGGAAGGCGACCTGACGATGGCGGTGACGCCGGGCGGCAAGTACCGCTTCGGCCGGGTGACCAGCAACCTGCCCGACTTCCTCTCGGGCGACCACCTCGCCGACATCGCCCGGTTCGAGCCCGGCGACATCTACCAGCGCAGCCTAGAGCTCGATCTGCGGCGGGCGATCCTCGCCACCGGGCTCGTCGCCAGCGTGACGATGACTCCGGTCGAGGCCGAGCCGCCGGCGAACGGCGAGCCGGGCACGGTCGACGTCAACGTCGAGATGAGCAAGGCCAAGCTGCGGACGATCGCCGGCCGCATCGGCTACGGCACCGGCGAGGGCTTCAAGGTCGAGGGCAGCTGGGAGCACCGCAACCTGTTCCCGCCCGAAGGCATGCTGCGCGTGCGCGGCATCGCCGGCACCGCCGAGCAGCTGTTCGGGGTGACCTTCCGCAAGAACAATTTCGGCGGGCGCGACAAGATCCTCACGGTCGATGCCTTCGCCAGCACGATCGACTACGACGCCTACGACGCGCGCACGGTGTCGCTGATCGGCACGTTCGAGCGGGTCAGCACCGTGCTGTTCCAGAAGCCGTTCAGCTATTCGGCCGGGCTCGAGCTGGTCGCCACCGGCGAGCGGGCGCGCGACGCCAACGGCGTGCTCGGCCCGCGGCAGACCTTCTTCGTCGGCGCGGTCCCGCTGTTCGCCCAGCTCGACACCTCGGACGACCTGCTCGATCCGACCCGCGGCTTCCGCCTCGGCGCACGCATCTCGCCCGAAGTGTCGCGCACCAACAACGCCGAGAGCGTCTACCTGCGCGGCCAGGTCGACGCGACCTACTACAAGCAGTTCGGCGAGAACGTGGTCATCGCCGGGCGCGCCCGCTTCGCCAGCATCACCGGCGCGCCGCTCGGGGCGATCGCGCCGTCGCGCCGGCTCTACGCCGGCGGCGGCGGCTCGGTGCGCGGCTACGAGTACAAGGGCATCGGTCCGCGCGACAGCGCCGGCGACCCGACCGGCGGCCGCTCGCTGACCGAGTTCTCGCTCGAGGCGCGCATCCGCACCGGCATGTTCGGCGGCGCGCTCGGCATCGTCCCGTTCGTCGATGCCGGCACCGTCGGCGCCAGCTCGACGCCCGGATTCGACGAAATCAAGCTCGGCGCCGGGATCGGCGCGCGCTACCACACCGGCTTCGGCCCGTTGCGGCTCGACATCGCCGTGCCGCTCAATCGCGGGCCGGGCGATCCCCGGGTCGGCGTCTACGTGGCGCTCGGGCAGGCGTTCTGATGGCCGACGACGAGGTCATCGAGACCGCGGGCCCGGACGCGCCGGAGCCCGAGCGTCGCCGCTCGACGGCGCGCAAGGTGTTGCGCGGGCTCGGCTTCGTCATGCTGGCGCTGGTGCTGCTCGTTGGCGTGGCGATCGCCTGGCTGCATACCGGGTCGGGCCGACAGTTCGTGGTCGACCAGATCGCCGACGTGGCGCCGGCTTCGGGCCTGACCGTCGAGGTCGGGCGGATCGAAGGCTCGGTGCTGTGGAGCGCGACGCTGTTCGACGTCAAGCTGCGCGACGCCAAGGGAAAGCTGTTCCTCGAGGTGCCCGAGGTGGACCTCAACTGGCGGCCGCTCAAGTTCTTCGTCACCGGGCTCGACGTGCGCCACTTGGTGCTCCACGGGGGCACGTTCTACGCCGCCCCGGAGCTGCTGCCGGGGGATCCCGACGCGCCGATCCTGCCCGATTTCGACATCCGCGTGGACCGTTTCGTGGTCGACGACTTGCACATCGCCGAAGGGCTGCTCGGCGACGAGCGGGTGGTCGATTTTCGCGCCAAGGCCGACATCCGCGACGGTCGCGTGCTGCTCGACGCGCGCGGCGATTTCGGCGGCGGCGACCGCCTCGTCGCCCGGATCGACGCCGAGCCCGACGGCAACCGCTTCGACATGGACGTCGATTACCGCGCCCCGGCGGGCGGCCTGCTGGCGATGCTGGTCGGCGCGGAGGACGACTTGCGCGCCCGCCTCGTCGGCGAGGGGACCTGGCAGAAGTGGGACGGCGCGTTCGTGGTCAACCAAGGCGGCGCGGCGATCGGCGCCTTCAAGGTCTACAACCGCGGCGGGCGCTACAAGATCGTCGGCCAGGCGCGGCCGGAGGACTATCTCACCGGGCTGCCGGCCCAGGCGCTCGGCGAGGTCGTCTCGCTGGCGGCGAT
>Ga0196977_1000135_pt1 | contig 47877 bp, 37 predicted proteins | sample S3v_1013CmetaG_FD_148634 | JGI IMG/M metagenome (GOLD analysis project Ga0196977, IMG submission 148634) | Soil microbial communities from Anza Borrego desert, Southern California, United States - S3+v_10-13C | ecosystem: Environmental > Terrestrial > Soil > Desert | place: USA: California... | reverse complement strand
CTCCGCCAATGAGGTTGGGAAGCGCGTCGCGCAACATCGCAACGCCGTCGATGCGATCAAAGCCGCGTCGCCGCGCCTGCTCGTCTACACCAGCATCCTCAACGCCGACAACTCGGGGATCAGTCTGGCAAAGGAACACCTCGCAACCGAGGAGATGATTCGCCAGTCGGGAGTGCCGTTCACGATCCTGCGAAACGGCTGGTACCTCGAGAACTACACCGAGAATCTCGCTCCCGCCCTGCAATACGGCTCGATCGCTGGCGGTGCGGGGAACGGGCGAGTTGCGGCGGCCGCGCGGGCCGACTACGCGGCGGCAGCGGTGGAAGTGCTCACGACGGACGGACACGAAGGCAAAACGTACGAGCTGGCCGGCGACACCGCGTTCACCATGCCGGAACTGGCTGCCGAAGTCTCGAACGCCGCCGGCAAGCCGGTCGCGTATATCAACCTTCCGCCTGACGCATATCGCGACATGCTCGTCGGCGTCGGTCTGCCCGCTCCCGTGGCCGAGATGCTCGTGGATGCAGACCTCGGACTCGAACGCGGCGAGCTTGCCAGCGATCGCGACGATCTCCGCCGTCTCATTGGGCGCTCCACGACCCCCCTCGCGGCCGCCGTCCGCGCCGCGGTTCGCTGATCTTGCATCGCTGGCGGCAGCCCGCTGCGGCGGGCTGCCGCGCATCCGCAAGCTTTCCGAGCGCAACGCGCGTCAGGGATTCTTCGAGCACGACGAGTACGAACGCGTCATCACCCACCTCCCCGATTATCTCGAGGATGCATGCCGGTTCGCCTACCTCAGCGGCTGGCGCCGCGGCGAAGTCTTCGCCCTCGAATGGACGGATGTCGATTAGCACGCAAGCCTCATTCGCCTCCGACCAGAGGAGAGCAAGAACGGCCAAGGACGCACGCTTGCACTGGAAGGCGACCTGTGGGCGATCATCCAGCGCCGCTGGCATGGGCGCACAATCACGCCAGGAACAAGACGACCCCTCATCAGCAGGTACGTCTTCCACCACAACGTCCATGCCATCATCGACATCAAGAAAGCATGGGCGAAAGCCTGTGCGCAAGCCGGCGTCGGCGTGAAGCTCTTCCACGACTTTCGCCCACCGCGATCAGGAATATGGTGCGGGCCGGTGCCCGAGACGGTCGCGATGAAGATCAGCGGCCACAAGACGCGCAGCGTCTTCGATCGGTACAACATCACCGACGAACGTGACCTGCGCGAGGCCATGGAGAAAACGCAAGCCTACCTCGCGCGACACACCTGAGCCCGCGAAGCACCACGCATATGCGGGCTTACGCCGCAATGCGTGACATTGATGATCTCGATCCCGAACTGCGAGCGCGCGTCGAGGAACTCGCCGAAGAGATCGAGTCATGCGTTTACTGCGAGAACCGAGATCGATGCCGACCGCGATGCGCTCCGGCGGCATCTCAGTCGACGATGTCGAGCGCGTAGCGGCGGCGCGACTTCTGCCCGGCCCACGATCCGATGATGACCATGTACATGGTGGGCGCTTCGCAGACGATCCCGCGCGGGTCACGTCGCCAGGTATTGCGCTCGGCCGCGGAGCTGGACGTGCAGCGGATCGAGCTGGAGGCCGCCGCGAGCGTATGCGTGGAGGCGGAACGAGATGCGCTCTTCGCCTGGTACGACGTGGCCCCGGCAGACAGCCAGATTGCTTCGCTGCGCGGAGGTCGGCAAGGCGCTCGACTCGCTCGTCGATGCCGTACGTGCGCGCTACGAAAGCGGAACCGCGATTCAAGCGGACATCGTGCGCGCGGCGCTCCAACGCAGCGAAGTGGATCATCAGATTCTGACGACGACCGGCGTGCGACGAATGGCCGCCGCTCGTCTCCTGCCGCTTCTCGGATTGCCGCTGACGACCGAGGTTCCGGCACTCCATCTGGCGCATTCGACGGAGGCACGAAGCATCACTGCGGCACGCGAGATCGCCGAGGATCAACCTGCGCTCGCTGCGCTCAGCGCCGACGTGCAACGGCGAGAGCAGGAGATTCGACTGGCGGAACTCCTCCGCCATCCTGACTTCAACGTCGAAGCGTCCTACGGCATGAGACCGCAGCTGACCGACGTGGTGAGCGTCGTCGCGCGGATCGAGCTGCCGCTGCGCAAGAAGACTGCGATCGAACCGCGCGTGCGGGAGGCGAATCGCCGCGCGGGATGCGGCGACCGCACGCATCCCGGAGCTGCGACGCGCGCTGCTCGGCGATCTTGGCGCCGCGTACGAGGCTCATGCGGAGGCGACGAAGCAGATCGAGTTCCACGAACAAACGCTCGTCCCGCAGTCTAAGCTCGCGTTTGAATCGACGCGCGCGGCGTACGAAGGCGGGAAGACGACGCTCGATGCCGTGCTCGCATCCGAAGCCGCGTACCTCCGCCTGGCGATCGACTACTACGACTTCCTCGCGCGACACATCAAAGCCATTGCCGACTTTCAGGCGATTCAACGCGGCGCGCGACGCGGAGCGATCGGCGGAGGTGCGATGTCTGCGCAGCCGATGGATGTTGCGATGCCGTCGGCTGCGCCAACGACTAGTGCAATGGAGATGAGGTGAGCACGATGAACCGACGACGAATCATTCTCGCCGTTTCCATCGCGCTCGTGCTCGCCGCGATCGTCGGGGGTGTCGTGTGGCAATGGCGTGCCGATCACGCCCGACATGACCATGCCGAGGCAGCCGTTTACTACTGCCCCTCCCGGCCATCTGCCTGCTCGTCACACTCTCCTGCACGCATTATCCGGATCATCGCGTCACGCAAACACCCGTGGCCTTCGGTACGCTGAACGAAGCGGCACGGCAGAGCGCGCCCGACGTTCACGCGCGGCGTGACTTCGCGCATCCGCACGGAGGGAGCCCCAGAACTGGCTCACCTACTATGGCGCATACGATGGCCAGCGATACAGCACGCTCGATCAGATCGATGCTTCCAACGTGAAGAACCTGCGCCCGGCGTGGCAGTTTCAATTCGGCGTGATCGGCCTCATAGCCAACTCGGCGACGTATTCATTCGAGGCGGCGCCGATCGTGGTGGATGGTGTGATGTTCGTCTCCGCGTGGGACGGATACGTCTGAGCGGTCGACGCGGCGAATGGAAACCTGGTGTGGCAGTACAAGCATTCGATCCCCCCTCGACACTCCGCTGTGCTGCGGGAACGTGAACCGCGGCGTCGCCGTGGCGAGCGGGCGTGTTACGTTTCCACGGCGAACGGTCACCTCGTCGCGCTCGATGCGACGAATGGGCGGAAGGTCTGGGAACAGGCATTCGCAGACGTACGTGCGGGCGAGAGCGCGAGGGCTGCGCCGCTCGTGGTGAAGGACCTGATCATCGTCGGGTCGTCACGTGCGGAGTACGGCGTGCGCGGGCACATCGACGCGTTCGATCTCGCGACAGGCGCGCGGCGCTGGCGCCGTTACAACCGAGTAACCAAAGAATCTCGTCCATGGTTCGAGTCCTTCATGAGACGACGCGGATGCCGGCCGCTATTCTCGTAGACCTGCGGAGTGACAGATCGCGGTGCAAGCGTGCAACGGGCGTGACGCGGCGAGGGCGGGCGGGGTTGGGTCGAACGCGTTCGCGAGCAAGGGTGCAGCGGAACGGCGCATCGATCGCGGCGTGCAGTTGCGTGATGGGTGCTGTGGACGGAACAGAAAAGCATCACGCGGCATTCACGCGCGGCTGCAGCGTTGTCGGCAACTCGTCCGTCACGGGCGAATGGCGAAACGATGCGTAGCGATAAGCAGCTCGGAATGATCCTCAAAAGACGAGGGCGTCAAGTCGTTGAGCGAATTGCTCAAGAAGAAGCGCTGACGACGGCGCGGTGTAGGGCTTGGCGTTCAGCTCCTTGCGTCGGATCGCAAGGTTACACGCCTGTCCGATGAGCTGCGCGCTGCGGTTGATCGTCGCTGGCGCGCGGCCACTTTCGAGTTCTACTTCGATGAAGCTATCGCGATGTGCTTGGGCGTGAGCTTCGCACGTCGGACAGCGCGATTAAGGTTGTCTAACGCCGGTTATCCCTGTAGCGTCGCGCATGGATCATACGTATCTTTGGCATCGTCGCGGCGCCTAGCTGAACTGACGGCGCGCGAATTTCGCAACACAGCCTCGGAGACATGGGCCGCCCGCGCAACGAGATCGACGCGGGGGGCGCGTCTCGACGCTGTTGCCGAGCGCACGACCGAGCCACGCTAGGCGCCTTTTCACAGCAACGTGCCGCGCTGATCCTCCTCACAGGAAAGGAGACCATTCTCAAACCCCGCCGGCCGCGAGAGTGAGCGCGTACACGCGGGATCGCCGCCCACATACCGACGCTGGGCGCGGCGCATTGGAGGATCGTGATGCGTTTGAAGAACGCACGATTCTACGTGCTGGCGATTCGCTGACGCTCTACAAGGAATACACGATCAAGCAGTTCGTCCCGAACGCGGTTGGATTGCGTACAACCGTCAGGGGAAGAGCTACGTGAGAGCAGCGAGAGCCCTGTGTACCGCGACGCGCAGAAACTGCTTCGACGGCGGCAGCAGGAACTCGGTGTAGAAATCTTCGGCCTGCAGACCTTCATCCCACAGCTAGACCGCATCACCGTCAGCGACCTCCTCGATCGAGTACGCTTACACGTTATTCGTTCCGGGAGGTGTTGAAGATAGACACGCTCCACGGTTGGCTCAGGAACGGCGTTCCTTTGCCTGACGGAGGCCGCACTCCGTTTCGCTATCTCGCGATCAGCGCGCGCAAGAAGGAGTTTGAGTGCGACGAGGTGGAGCGCGTGTACCAAGCGCTCCTCACACCGGTCTTCCGGACGCGAAGGTCCTTCAATTTCCGGACGAGTCGGCCCGCGATGAGCGTCGAGCGCGCGCTGCGTTACGCCACCGAGCCTAGCCGTTGGTCGCTAACGCCGCCGCTCCAGTTCCTCGAAACGCTCTCTCATCCCTTCGGGCCACGGTTGCGCGCCCCTGCGGTACTTTCGCAACGTCTCGCGGCTGACGCCCAACGCCTTTGCGATGTTGGTGTACGAGTCACCATCCCTGCGCGTGCGCCGCGTCAGTGCTACGGGCGGTGGCTGCTCGCCCGGCGGCGGCTGCTCTCCTGAGCGAAGCCGCGCGTAATACTCGAATTGCTCACGCAGTCCATCGGGCCACGGCAGAACGCCACGGAGATAACGATGCAGCGTGCTCCGCGTTTTGCCGAGCTTCGCAGCGATCTCTGAGAACCGGAGCGCGCCATCACACCGCTGCCACGCCGCCTTCCGTTTCGGCGCGCGTTTGCGCGTCGAGACAACGCAGAGGGGCGCCTCGGCGCGGTGCAACTCGGCCGCGTCTGCGCTCGCGGCGTGCGCCTGCTCACGATTCACGGCTGCCGCCTCGTCGAGTGCCAACACTTCCGCCACGATCGCGGCCGATAGCTCGGGAACCTTCTCGCTCGCCGTTTCTCGCGCCACCTGCGATAGCGGCGCGATGACCGTCACGCCGCGCCCGTTCGTTTCGGTCAGCGTGGCGAGCCGCTGTCGCCGCTCGGCTTCGATCTCGCGGCTGCGCCGAACGAGGTACTCGATTTTCGCGCGCCGGTATTCGATGAGCCGCTGATCCGCCCCGTCCACGAACTCCTTCGCCATCCTCAACAGATGCTTGCCATCGCTGAACACGCGCGCGATGAGGTCTCGCGTTACCGCGTCCTGCGTGTCATAGGTGGCGTCCTTTTCGTCCGCCAGTGCCTTGCACACGTACGCGCCGGTACGGCGATCGAAGATCATCGCCACGCGCTGATCGTCAGGGTTGACCCGCACATCTACGCGCTCGCTCCAATACTCCAGGTGCTTCTGAAGAGACGTCAGCCGGTAAATTACGCGCTCGTGTTGCACGCCGTTGTTGCCGACCATGCGCCCGCCTTTGGCGAGGTCGAAAAACAGATACGCGAACGACTCGTCCGGCTCCCGCACCGGAATGCGGATCGCCGGGTCGTAGAACACTTCATCCGGCGTGCGCGCATTCAGGATGCGCGCTCTCATGCTGCGCGCTCCATTCCGCGGCCGGTGTGTGGCGTGGCGTTGTATTCGTTGATCGCCAGTTGCAGCAGGTAGGCGAGTTCGGAAAGCGTCGGCAGTTCGCTCGGCCGCTTGTAAAGCTCGCTCGCGATTTCGCTTCGTTCCCCGAGCATGCCCCGATACGCAGCGAAGTCTTCGTCGAACCGGTGGCGGAACGTGCGGAACATCCGCTCAATGGCCTTTGCCTGCGCGTTGTACGGCAGCGCGTAGACAACCTCGACGCCGACGGGCGCGAACCGGGCTTGCATGCGTTCCTCGCTTGCGCCGTCCCACTCCTTCTTGCCTTGTTTGCGGAGCCGCTTGCCGAACGCCTTTCGGAAGTCGGAACCGTTGTCGAGATAGACACGGCGCGGCAGGCCGTTTTCATTCACGATGCGGCGGAAGACGCCGAGAATCAGACCGCTCGTCGGCGCATCGACCGAGATATCACTCCCGAGGATGCGCCGCGAGCGGATGTCCACGAACGCCGTCCAGATCGGGAAGTGACCCTTCGCTTTTTTGCCGGTGCAGACCGCGCATCCGTTATCGCAGCGGACCGGTACGTCGATCTCGCGGTGATCGGCTTGGATCGTGTGATAGGCGCCGATCGTGGACGGATCACGCCGCACGTGCGGCAGGACGTTCCTCGGCGAATCGGCGTTGTCGCGGAGGAGCTTGCGGACCAGCTTCGGCAGGCGCTTGGTTGCGTAACGCCAGAAGGTGTCGTAGCTCGGCATCGCGCCCCACCCCTCGATCTTCGCGACGGCGCGGACGTTGCCGTAGATGAGCGCGATATTCGGCTTATGGGCGCGTAGGTACTCGTCCCGAAACATGCGCCGCGCGACTGCCGGAATCCGATCGCCACGTTGCTTCGTTCCGTCGTTTCCATCGACAAGAGCGTCGATGCTGCCGCCCGCGCGATGGAGCTTTTCGGCCCACGTCTTGACCGAACGCAGCGAGACGTTCCGGCCCGGATGGCTGCGCCGGAAGTTGTGAAGCCAGCGGCGTTCAACCGTCCCGAGAGTCTCGCCCGGCCGTTTCGCGGTGCGGGCCTTTTCAAACGAGATCGCAGCTTCGTAGCGGAACTCGGCGCGCGCCTTCCCGCCGTCATGGGCCGCGTTGTAGCGCGCGGCCCGCTGAGGCGTTTCCATGAGGCGCAGCGCTGGTGGTGGCACTGACGCGATGAATCCGGCATATGCGGCCCGGTACTTCGGCGGAAGCGTTGCGACGTTGACCTCGTCGCCGCGCGTGCCGCGCCGCCCTTCGGCTTTGCCGTTCCACACCATCCGGCGAACCGTCGTCGCCTCGATGCCGAGAGTGGCGGCGACTTCGAGTATGGAAAGGAACGTAGAAGCGGCAGGCGGAAGGACTTCGGGAACCGTCGCGAATGAGGGAGAGGTTTGGGGCTCAGGGAGTAGGTCGAACGCCGTCGCTGTCATGCGGCGAAGTTCGCTCGGCGCAAACCATCCATCAACCGCCGCTTACGAAAACGCACTGGCAGACCCGATTCCTCGCTCCTACGGCGAGCCAGCGCTAAGTGACTGAAAATCGGCGGCTTGCTCGTTGACTGATGACGTAGCCCCGAAACGCACTCGCGAGCGCGCACTCGAAAAATTTGCTGCTGCCTTCGCCGAACGGTCGGCGGGCTTACAACTCGCGACGACACATAGGTTTGCGGATCGTAAGCGCGCGCGGAGTCGCGCAACGGCAGTTCGCGCGATTTTGCGAAACTTTGGCGCTCGCTGCCGCCGCGAAGCATCTGACGCGCGCGCGCCCGAAGTTGTACGATTTCAGCGGCTTATGTCCCGGCAATGTCCCGCAAATGTCCCGGTTTGTCCCGGTATTTTCCTTGCGGGAGATTTTGCGATTTCACACAATTGGGAAAGAAGTGTCGCGGAGGCTGAGCCAACCGATGGGGTCCGGGGCCGTCGGCCCCGGCCGCCGGAGGCCTCCCGGTCGCTTGCATCCGATTGTTCACTTGCGCCGCTGGCGTGGATGCCGCATGCTTCGCGCGCCGATGGGAGTCTTCACCCGTTTGCGCGAGCAACGCCGCCTCTCCGGATGCATCGTCGCCGCGCTTCTCATCCTCGGCGCCCTGACCGGCGCGCATCATCACCGGCTGCACGTGCCGGCGGAGGCGCTCGCCTTCAGCGCGTACGAGCCGCTCGACAGCGCGTCGCGCTCGACCGAGTGCGTTGTTTGCCGTGCGGCGGATCCCGCGCGTGTCGAGATCGCGCGGCTGTCGGTTCCGCGCGTCCTGGTCGTCACCATCGCTGATGCGACCTTGACCGAGCGTGCGGTTGTCGCGTCGTTCTCTCCCTCCTCGCCGCGCGCTCCTCCTGCAGCGCTCCTGTAGAGCGCTCACGCTGTTTCGCGAGTCCAGGAGCTCTTTCATGAAGCGTTTTCTTCGCGCGATTCTCATCGCGCTCGTTGCCATTCCTTCCAATGCACAAACGGCCGGGAGTCTGACCGGCACCGTCACCTCGTCCAGCGGCGAACCGGTGGCGAACGCCGAAGTGCTGCTCGTCGATCTTCGCCGCACCACCACTACGGACGCCGCGGGCGTCTACCGCTTCGACAACGTGCCCGCGGGATCGCACCTCGTGCAGGTGGCGAGCACGCGCGAAGGCGACTGGGTGCGCCGCGTCGACGTGAACGGACCGACGACGCTCGATGTCGAGATCGATCTCGCGGTTCACCGCGAAGAGATCGTCGTCAGCGCTTCGCCCGATGCGCGCGCCGCGTCCGAAGTCGCGCAGGCGGTGGACGTCGTTTCCTCCGAAGAGCTCCAGGTGCGCCAGCAACCGACCCTCGGCGAAACACTCGCGCAGCAGCCGGGTGTGACGTCGACCGGCTTCGCGCCCGGCTCGAGCCGCCCCGTCATTCGCGGCTTCGGCGGCGATCGCATTCGCGTGCTCGAGGACGGCGTCGGCGTCGGCGATGCATCGAACGTCAGTCAGGATCACAACGTCAGCATCGATCCCGCGAACGCGGAGAGCATCGAGATCGTGCGTGGTCCCGCGACGCTGCTGTACGGCAGCAACGCCGTCGGCGGCGTGGTGAACGTGATCGATGACCGCGTGCCGATGTCGTTGATCGGTGCGGCCATCAGCGGCGTCATCGACGCGCGGGCCAGCTCCGTTTCGGATGAGCGCAACGTGTCGGTTTCACTCGAAGGCGGCAGGAAGCTGTTCGCGTGGCATGCGAGTGTGAGCAATCGCGAGACGGGCGATTTCGACACGCCGATCGGCCGCTTGTTCAACAGCAGCATCGATTCGATCAGCGGCTCGGTCGGCGCGTCCGTGGTCGGCAGCCGCGGCTTCGCCGGAGTTTCGTTCAACGGCTACGACACGGATTACGGCGTCTCGGAAGCGGGGCCGGGAGTCGAGCCGGACGAAGAGGTGCGCATCGACATGCGCCAGCGCCGCTTCGATTTCAAGAGCGAGTGGAATCTCGCGGCCGGTCCCTTCTCGCGGCTTCGCCTGCGCGCGGGCTCGAGCGATTACCGGCACTTCGAAGTCGTCGACGGCGCCCCGGAAGTCGAGTTCATGAATGAGGCGACCGAGGCGAGGTTCGAGGCTTCGCATCGCGACGTGGGACCGTTTCAAGGCGCAATCGGCTTGCAGTATGCGAACCGCGACTTCCGCGTGGAGGGGGAGGAGTTTCTGCTTCCGCCGACCGTGACGAGGAACCTCGCGTTCTTCGCGTTCGAGGAAACAGGACGCGGCGTGTGGCGGCTGCAGCTCGGCGGACGTTATGAGCGCGAAGACCTCGAGGTCGAGGATGACGCCGAGCTCGATCGTTCGTTCAACGGTTTCTCCGGATCGATCGCGACGGTGTGGGTGCCGAACGAGCATTACACGGCCACGCTCGCGTTGTCGCATTCATCGCGCCTGCCGGTGGCGGAGGAGTTGTACTTCGACGGGCCGCATGAGGCGACCTTCCAGTTCCAGATCGGCGATCCCAACCTCACTCGCGAGGGTGGCAATGGACTCGATCTCGCGGTGCGCAAGCTCACCGGCCGCATCACGGGTGAGCTGAGCGTCTTCGCGCAGCGTTTCGACGGCTATATTTTTCAGAATCCGACCGGCGAGATGGAAGACGAGATGCCGGTGTTCCGCTTCGCGCAGGCGAACGCGAATTTCCGCGGCGCGGAAGCACACGCCGACATCGATCTCTTTCATCGCGATCCGAATCACCTGACGCTCGAGCTCTCCGGCGATTACGTGCGCGCGGAGCTCGGCGGCGGCCGCGGGCCGGTGCCATCCATCCCGCCGTTCCGCTTCGGCATCGGACTCCGTTTCCAGGGCGACGCGCTTTACATGCTGACCGAAATGCGTCACGCCGCGCGGCAGGATCGCGTCGCAGCGTTCGAGACGTCCACAGCCGCGCACACGATTTTTAACGCCGCGGCGGGCTATCGTTTCTTCGTCGGCCAGACCGTGCACGACGTGCTGTTGCGAGGCAACAACCTGACCGACGAACTGGCGTACAACCATCTCAATCCGTTGAAGAGCGTAGTGCCGTTGCCGGGCCGTGATTTATCGCTGTCGTACCGGCTGACGTTCTGAGCACTATGGAGTGCGGCGCCGCCGCACTCCATATCAACCCAGCAGGAACGTCGGGATCTCCGACGCTGGCAGCGGCTTGCTGAACAGGTACCCTTGCATCTGATCGCAGCCGTAATGGCGGAGGAACGTGTACTGCTCCTCCGTCTCAACGCCTTCGGCCACCACATTCAATTGCAGGGTGTGCGCGAGATTGATCACGTACGACACGATCGCGGCTGCGGTCTCATCGGTCATCACGTCGCGCAGGAACTCCTTGTCGATCTTCACCGTGTCGATCGGGAAATGCTTGAGGTACGTCAGCGACGATTGCCCGGTCCCGAAATCGTCCATGGCGACGCCGACACCGAGCGCGCGCAGATCGCGCAGCACTTTCATGGTGAGATCGAAATTCTGCATCGCGGCGCTCTCGGTGATTTCGAGCTCGAGATGCTGCGGCTCAAGGCGACTGTCCTCGACCGCAGAGCGCACGATGTCCACGAGGCCGCGTTGCTGCAGTTGCACCGCGGAGATGTTCACGGCCATGCGCAGCGTTGATAGACCCCGATCGTGCCACTCGCGCAACTGGCGGCACGCGGTGCGGATCACCCACTCGCCGATGGGGATGATCATCCCGGTTTCTTCGGCGAGCTGGATGAACTCGGATGGAGGCACCAGGCCGCGGCCGGGATCGCGCCAGCGCAGCAGCGCCTCGAGGGACACGATGCGGCGCCGTGCGCGATCGTACACCGGCTGGTAGAACAACTCGAGCTGTTCGCGCTCGAGCGCGTGATGCAGATGCTGTTCGAGCGCGAGCCGGCGCACATAACGCTCATTCATGCTCGCCGTGAAGAGCTGCGCCTGATTGCGGCCGAGCTCTTTCGCGCGATACATCGCCGCGTCCGCGCAACGCAGCAGCGTCTCCGCGTCGTCGCCGTCGTTCGGATAGCAACTGATGCCGAGGCTCGCGGTGACGAAGAGCTCGTGGCCGTCGACGCGGAACGGTTTCGTGAGTGACTCCAGGATCTTTCGCGCGACGCCCGCCACGCCATCCGCCCCCGTCACTTCCGGCAACAGGATGCTGAACTCATCGCCGCCGATGCGCGAGATCGTGTCGGACGCGCGCAAGCCTTCGTACAGGCGCCGCGCGATGTCGGCGAGCAGCCGGTCGCCGAACGAGTGCCCCAGTCCGTCGTTGACGAGCTTGAAATGGTCGACGTCGAGATACATCACGGCCACGCCGACGCGATTCCGTTTCGCCGCCGCGAGCGCGTTCACCAGGCGATCGCGGAACAAAAGCCGGTTCGGCAGTCCCGTGAGCGAGTCGTAGTACGCGCGATACTCGAGCTGCTTCTCGGTCTGCTTGCGCTGCGAGACGTCGCGGTAGTTCAGCACGATCGCGCCGACGGTCGGCTCGTACAGCATGTTCTGGCCGAACCCTTCCATCCAGATCCAGTGGCCATTGCGATGCAGGAAGCGCAGCTCGCCGTGCGCTTCGTGGTTCGGCCACTGCAGCACGCCGCGCATGACCTCCTGCGCCTTCTCCAGATCGTGCGGATGGACGAAGTCGAACATCGAGCGGCCGAGGATCTCGTGGTCTTCGTAGCCGACCAGGTGTTGGGTCGATGAGCCGGCGAACGTGAAGCGCAGATCGCCGTCGAGCAGCACCACGCCGCTCCAGCTCTTCTCGACGATCGTGCGGAAACGCTTTTCGCTCGCGGCGAGCTCGTTCTCCGCGCGCTTGCGCTCGGAGATGTCGCGGATGAACGCGGTGAACGTGACGTCCGCGCCGGAGCCTGCAGGCGCGAGCGTGATCTCGATCGGGAACACTTCGCCGTTCGCGCGCCGCGCAAGCGTTTCGTGACGGCGGCGCAGGAGGCGCATGGGTCGATTCGAGCGAAAGCGCTCCAGGAGCGCGTGCAGCGTGCGCATGTCGCCGACGGGGAGGAAGTCGTCCTGCAGCGGCGAGCCGAGGACGTTTCTCGACGGGATGCCGAAGATCGCTTCCGCCTGGCGGTTCCACTCGATGACCGTGAACGATCGGTCGATGGTCACGATCGCATCGAGCGTCGACGCGATCAGCTTCCGCAGCCGCGCTTCCGATTTGCGCAACGAGTGCTCGGTGCGCGCGCGCGCGATGGCCTCGCCAACGATATTCGCCGTTGCGCGAAGGAACGCGAGCTCGTAATCAGTGAAGGTACGCTCGTCGTTCGCGTAGGCGAGGATCACGCCGAACGGCCCGTATTGCGTGCGGATGACGACGCCGGCGCCGCTGTTCACGCGATGGTGATCGCGCAGGTGCGTCGCCTTGAACCGCGTCTCCTCGACCAGGCTGCCGAACGTGAACGGCGCATCGGCGAGCAGAGCGACCATGCCGATCGAATCGTCTTCCTCCGAGTCATGCACGCAGTGCAGAAACGTATCGTTGGCGCCGAGGGCGGTGCGGACGATCATCCGTCCGCTGGGTGTGATCTCGAGAGCGCGGCAGTGCGAGACCTGCAGAGTGAGCTCGACGAGGGCGCAGGCCTGGCCGAGGAGGATGAGCGGATCGACGCCGGTGAGGGCGGCCTGGCCGAGCTCCGCGATCGCGATCTCCTGCCGGTTGCGCGCTTCCAGTTCCGCGCGCAGCTTCGCAATCTCGTCCGCGCGCGAGTCGGGACGACCCTCGCCACCCTGCAGGAGATGAAGCAGCGGTTGATCCGTCACAGAATGTTCTCCGCGACCACCTTGACCCTGGAACCGGTTCCAGAGTGTACGTTGGGTGACGATGAAAGACGAGATCGTGTTGGACCTGCAATCGGGGACGCTTGCCAGACTCTGCGGCGTCAGCCCCGACACGATCCGCCACTACGAGCGCCTCGGCCTGATTGCAGCCGTGCGAGGCGAAAACGGTTACCGGCGCTTTCCGCGCGAGACCGTCGGACGCGTGCAGCTCATCCGGAGAGCACTCGCGATCGGCTTCTCACTCGCGGAACTGACGCGCATTCTCCGCCAGCGCGACTCGGGCGAGGTCCCGTGCCGCGGCGTGCATGCAATGGCCCAGGCGAAGCTCGCGGACCTCGACGCGCGCATCGCCGAGCTCATTGAAATGCGCGCGGAACTGGCCTCCATCATCGACGAGTGGGACGAACGGCTGGACGCGACGCGCGACAGCCAGCCGGCGTTGCTGCTCGAAGGGTTACTGCGAAATCCTCCGCACCCAACCCTCTCCCCCGGCGGGCGAGAGGGGAAAGTGAGAGGGCGAAAGGAAAAAAGATGAACGCGATTCTTCTGATGTTGATGCTGGCCGGCGATCTCGCGGCCACCTGTCCGATGCACGCAAAACACACGGCCACGGAGGTCGATCAACGCGGCGACAAGGTCATGGGCTTCTCGCACGAGAAGACGAAGCACACGTTCCGTCTGCTCGAGGACGGAGGCGCGATCGAAGTGCGCGCGAACGATGGCGCCGATGCGGAGAGCATCGCGGCAATCCGCTCGCACATGCGTGAGATCGCGAAGGAGTTCACGGCAGGTACGTTCACGAAGCCGCAGGAGATCCATGCGCGGATGCCGGATGGTGTCGACGTAATCAAGGAGCTCGGCGCCGCGGTGACGTTCCAGTACGAAGAGCTCGAGCGCGGGGCGCGCGTACGCGTAAAGACAGAGGACGCGCGCGGGCGGGAGGCGGTGCACGCGTTTCTGCGGTTCCAGATCAAGGACCACCGCACCGGCGACCACGAATGACGTTCCGTGACGCAGCTCACATCGCGATTTTTCGGGGCGTGTAAACTCCCGCTCGCACACAAAACATGAAGTTGCACCAAGGGGGGCGTACCGCACGCCCCCCTTTTCGTTTTTCCGGAGGTCCGATGAATCGTCGAGTGCTGACAACCGTGATGGGCGTAGCGGCGATGCTGATCCTGGGCGCGTGTCACAACGAACGCGCGACGATCACAGGCGTGTACGGCTCCGGCGTGATCACGGGCGAGGTGGTGATGTCCGAAGGCATCAGTGCCGCCGGCGTCGAAGTCTCCGTGCGCGGCACCGGCATGATCACGCGGCTCGCGGCGGACGGCCAGTTCATGTTTGCGGGAGTGCCTGAAGGAACGGCGCTCGACTTTCAGCGCGCGGCCGATGGAATCCAGGCGACGTTGCAACTGGAGCAGGCCAGTGGGCATGTCGTCGTCGAGTTGTCGGCGAATGCGGCGAAGAAATCGGGACGCAGGCGGGCGGCAGGCAAGACGCCGGCGCTGCGCCAGTTCGAAGGAATCGTGGTCACTGCGAGCGCGACGGAGCTCGTGATCGATGATTCGAAGGGTCAGCAGCAGACGTTTGTCCTGAACGCAACGACTGACATCCGCAAAGGCGACAAGCCGGTGCTCGCGGCCGACGTTCGGCCGGGCTGGCGCGTGCACGTGAAAGCGAGCATCGCGGACGATGGAGCGCAGACCGCGGTGCGCGTGATCGTGCAGAACACGAATGACGATGAGGATGAAGACGACGGCGAAAATGGGCCGAAGGTCGGGCAGTACGAGGGACTGGTCGTGAACGCTTCGGCGACCGAGCTCGTGATCAACGACTCGAAGGGTCAGCAGCAGACATTCGTCGTCAACGCGGAGACGGACATTCGCAAAGGCAACACGCCGGTGCTCGCGGCCGACATACAGCCGGGCTGGCGCGTGCACGTCAAGGCGACCAGCGGGAATGACGGCACGAAGACAGCGGTGCGCGTGACCGTGCAGAACACCAAAGCAAAGTAACGGGTCAGGACGGAGACCCGTGGATGTGGTGCGCGTTCCCCCGGACGCAGCGCAGGGTGTGGAAGGCCGGCGGAGGGCTCCGCCGGTCTTCGTTTGTCGGCGCAGCCTCCGGCCGCGCGACCCGAAAATCGAGCCGCGCTCACCTCGGCCGCGAGGATTACCGCTCGTAATCAATAGTCATGAAATGACTCCCGAAAACGCTCTGCCGTTTGGCGGAACAGGCGTCGTTGTTGCTGACTTCATTACGCGTAACGCCGCGCCGTCAGATCCCACTCGCCCTCACGGCTGTTTTCAGGGCCTCGGAATCGTAGTGACGAAGCTCTGCATGAATGATCAGGCAGGCTGCGACTCCTGAGCCGGCGGCGGCGCCGGCGTCAGCCCGGTGCCGCCCGATGGTGTCACGATGCCGATTTCAGCGCATCACTTCGTACGTCACGGAATGCGAGCGGCCGAGATCATCGACCACGGCGATGTGATGCACACCGACGACCGGCTGCACGAATACCGATCGCTCGGGCTGCTGCGCCGCGACGAGCACGCCGTCCTGATACCAATAGAGACTCGAGACGTCGGAGCCGCTTTCCGCGGCCAGGCGAATCTCCTGGAACCGCAGCGGAGCGTCGCGGCGGATGCGATACGGCGTCGACGGATCGGGCGACACGATGCGCGGCCGCTGTTCCGAGTCGACGTCATCACACGCCGCGCTGAGCGGCGGCAACGTGACCACCTGCTCGCCGTTCGCGCGGCGATAGCTGACCAGTTCCGGCGGATCGATCTCGAACACGCGCGCGATGCTCGGCCGATCGGCGACGCAATCCCCACGCAGGCGTTCGCCACTCTTCGCGTCGACGATCAACAGGCGATGAATCGCGCATGACGTCAGCCGTGAGACTCCGGCCACGTGCTCGATCGAAACGCGTTTCCGGCAATGCGGTGCCGGCAATTGGTGGCTGATCGCGCAGACGTCGATCGTCTCGATGCGCCGCGCAGTGCGGCGCGCGACGCTCGTTCCGTCGAGCGCGCGAAAGAGATCGAAGAGCAGCGGCGCCGCGTCTTCTGATCCGGAGAGACCTTTCACGCCGTGGCCGTCGAAGTTGCCGATCCAGACGCCGATCGTGTAGCGCGACGAAAAGCCAATGCTCCACGCGTCGCGATGTCCATACGACGTCCCGGTCTTCCACGCGATGCGCGGCGTGTCCGCTGTCAATTCCCAACCCTGCGGCATGTCCGGTCTGCGCAGCTCGCAAAGCACGGACGTGATCAGCGCTGCCGCTTCCGGCGACATGAGTTTGGAGTGCGGCGGCAAAGCCGCCGCTTTCAAAGCGGCAGCTTTGCTGCCGCACTCCATGCAAAACATCCGCACCGGCTTATGTACGCCGCCTTCGGCGAGCGTGGCGTAGAGGTTCGTCAGATCGAGCAGACGCACTTCACCCGCGCCGAGCACGAGCGGCAGACCGTAGTGCGACGCACGGCGATCGAGCGTGCGCAGCCCGCCGCGACGCAGCATCGTGAGAAAGGAGTCGACGCCGAGGTCGGAAACGAGGCGGACGGCGGGTGCGTTGAGCGATGCAACGAGCGCGTCGCGTGTGGTCACGCGGCCGCGATACGTGCCGTCGTAGTTTTCGGCGACGTAGCCGCTGTAGTCGGTGGGGATGTCCAGGAGATACGTGTCGGGCACGATGCGGCCGTCGTCGATCGCTTTCGCATAGAGGAATGGCTTGAGCGCGGAGCCGGGCGAGCGCCGCGCGATTGCGCCGTTGTTCTGGCCGCCATGTCTCGTGTCGAAAAAATTCGCGGAGCCGACGAGCGCGCGCACGTCGCGCGTGATGTTATCGATGACGACCACGGCCGCGTTGCCGATACCGCGCGATTGCAATGCCGCGGCCCGCGCGGTCACGCGCTGCTGCGCGATGCGTTGCACGCCGGCGTCGAGCGTCGTGTGCAGTCGCGACGTCGAAGGCGACTCGCGCCGCGCGAGCTCGCACCAGTGCGGCGCCGCGAACGGCACGCTTCTCCGTTTGCGCGGGAGTGGCTGGTGCCGCGCTTCGCCGATCTCGCGCACGGTGAATGCGCCGCGCTCATGCAATTGCGCGAGCACGCGGTCGCGCGCGACACGTGCCGCTTTCGGATCGCGGAACGGGTCGTATCGATTCGGCGAGCGGGGGAGTGTCGTCAGCAGCGCGATTTCGCCGAGGGAGAGGCGGCGCGGTTCCTTGGCGAAGTAGAACCAGGACGCGGCGCCGACACCTTCGATGTTGCTGCCGTACGGCGCGAGGTTGATGTAGATCGCGAGCAGCTCGCGCTTCGAGTAATGCGCAGTGAGCTGCATCGCGCGGAACGCTTCGATCACTTTCGCGGAAAGCGAGCGGCGGCGCGGCTCCGCCATGCGCGCGATCTGCATCGGGATCGTCGACGCGCCCGACACGACGCGTCGCGCGCGAACGTTCGAGATCGTGGCGCGCACCATCGCCAGCGGATCCACTCCCGGATGCCGAAAGAAATGCCGATCCTCGGACGCGATCAACGCGCGGATGAGCTCCGGCGGCACTTCATCGAGCGTGACCGGGAAGCGGTACTTTTCATCCGGCGGCAGAAAGATGCGCAGCGGCTCGCCGTCGCGGTCGTAAACGATGACCGCGGACGCGCGATGGAGGTTGGCGTGCGGGAAAGGGAAAAGGCGGTCGAGGGCGATCGCGGTGATGAGGAGTGTGATCAGCGCCAGTGCAGCACCCCTCATCCGCCTTCGCGACCCAGGGGCGTAGCCTTCTCCCCTCGGCGAGGGGAGAAGGTGCCCGAAGGGCGGATGAGGGGTCGTCATCGCCTCACCTTGAACGTGCCCAACCCTTCGGTCGCGCGGAACCTCGGCGCGTACATCGCCTCGGCCTGCGCCGGCGGCAGGCGGAACTCGCCCGGCGTGATCGCGCGCGCCACCGTGTAGAAGGTCACCGAGCGATTGAGGTCGACGAAGAACAGCACGCGATCGTCGCGGATGTCGCTATGTTGCACGTCGGCGAGATGCTGGACCCAGGGCAACGTTTCAGTCGTCGTGAGCCGCGGGTTCTCGACTTCGAGTCCCGCCGGCAGCAGGTTCTGAATGACCACGTTCTCCAGTCGTCCGCTCATGCTGGTCACCTCGGTGCGGATGACGACGATCTCGCCCTGCTTCACGTCGTTCGTCTGCAGCGGCGTGCCGTTGCGATCCATGAACGTGCGCGTGATGCGCATCCCCTCGGCTGACGGCTGGAACGATGACTCGAGCGGCGTACCGCGCACACGCACGGTGTAATACGCGGCGTCGGCGACGTAGCCATTCTCGAACGTCACCGACAGCTCGCCGGTTGACGGCAGGTCGTCGAAGCGCTTGGTCTTTCCATCGAAGCGCCCCACGACTTTTCCGTCGTGCAGCAACGCGCCGCGATACGTCGCGTTCGCGTTGCGCATGCGGAAGTACTGGCCGAGCGCCAGCAGGCCCATCGCGCTGTCCTGCGGTGTGTACCAGTGATCGACAATCAGTTCGCGCGACAAGCGTTCCGCGAGCGCCGGCAAACGCGGATCCTTCGGCGCGGCATCGAGCAGCGCCAGCACCACCAGCGCGCGGTTGCGCAGCGTCGAGTTGTAATTTGACCCGGTCTCGCGCAGCACGTTCTCTTCGCGATCGACGTCCGCGAGCATCGCGCTCACCGCCGCGGGATTGCCGACCGCGGCGTACGCGGCGCCGAGGAGCGCGCGCGAATCGACCATGAGCTGCGCCGCGTGTTTTTCGCGGACGTAGTCCATGGTGCCGAGGTCGGGACGCTGTGCGCGGGCGAGCACGTAGAGCGCGTAGACCGCCTGCTGCAAGCCGCCGGTGTCGTACTCGGGACGCGCCTTCGCGAGCTGCGCGACGTAGTCGAGCGCGCGGCCGTGGCGCATTGCGTCGACCGCATACCCCGCACGCTTGGCTTCTGTCAAAAAATGCGTGGCGTAGATCGAGGCCCAGATATTGATCTCCGTGCCGTACGGCCACATCGCGAAGCCGCCCATCGCGGTTTGCATGGTGCCAAGGCGGCGGATGCCGTCGGAGACATAAGCGGCGGGGTTGCGATTGCGGAACGCCCTGGGGTCGAGCTCCTGCGCAAGATCGCCGATGTAGATCATCGGAAACGCGGTGGAAGTGGTTTGTTCGACGCAGCCATATGGATAGTGAACGAGATAGTCCAGCCGTCCGCGGAGCTGGATGAGCGGCAGCGCGCTGATGATCACGTCGCGCCGCGCGCTTCCTTCGACGAAGCGCGCGGGCGGCGGAGCGGGGAGCGTCATCGTCTTCGATGCGATGCTGCCGCTGAGCTCATCGGTCGCATCGGGAAGCGACGGATAGACAGGGATTGTGGCGGAGGCAGTTCCGCGCTCGCCGTTGCCACTTGCGGTGAACGCGAGCTCGATGCCGCCGCGGTTCTTCGCGGCGTGCAGTGCGAAGAGCACGGTGGTCTCGCGGTTCCTGTCGATCGCGACGCGTTGCGTGACGTTCGATGTCAGTGACGCGTCGCCGGTGAGCTTCACGGTGACGTCGAACGTGCCGTTTTTCTTCGTGTCGTTGCGCACGGTGACGGGAATGGAGAACGCGTCGTTCGTCGAGACGAATCGCGGCACGGTCGCGAGCACGACCACGGGATCGCGCACGAGCACGAGCTTGTCGCTGCTGCCGTATTGCTGCTCGCCATGGACGACGGCGGTGACGCGCACCGCGCCTTGGAAATCAGGAATGTCGAAGGTCGCTTTCGCGATGCCGTCATCGCCCGCGGTGAGGAGGCCGGACCAGAATGACACCGGTTTCGTGCGGCGCATGCCATCGGTGCGGAGGAACTGCGAGATGCCAGCGCCGCTCTCGCTGCCGCCGGCGATGGCGTTGTTCTTCGCCGCGACTTCCGGGAGGAGCAGCGCGAAGATGTCGTGCGTCATCACGGCCAGCGCGCGGTGTTGATAGAAGAAGGCAAAGGGATCGGGGCGCTCCTCGCCGACGAGTTGCAGGATGCCTTGATCCACTGCGGCGATCGTTACGCTCGCGTGCGGCGCCGTCTTCACCGACACGTTCAACTTGCGCGACGAGCGCATTTCCTCGACGACTCGGATCTCGGGACGGAGCTCGTTCTCCGCACGATCGACTTCCACGCGGATCGCGCCGTACGCGCGGCCTGCTTCGCCGGGCTCGAGATCGTCCGCCGTGCGTACGACGGTGGCGGTGATGTATGCGTTCGGACGCGCGGCGACGGTGAGCGGTATATCGACGCGGGCAGTATTCGAGCTGAGCGTGACCAACTTCGTGTGCAGCACGCGGTCGCTCTCGACGGTCATCAGCGCCTTGCCGGGGAACGGTGATTTGATCGTGACCGCGACCGATTCACCCGAACGATATGCCGGCTTGTCGATCGTGAGCTCGAGGCGTCCGGGATTCTTCATCGCCCACGGGGAGTAGCCGGCGCCCGACCATGAATCGAACGTGAGCTCCGTCGCGGCCAGCGAAACCGGATCGGTGATGACGATGCGATACGAGCCCCATTCGCCGGTGCGAAACGAAACCACGCCGCGGCTCTTGCCGTTCGCGATCGGGATCGTGCGCACGTGCTCCGTGTCGAGCGTCGATTCGTAGCGGTAGCCGCCGTTGCCGGTTTGCCGCATCACCGTCTGCCAGCGTTCTTCGTAGATGTCCGCGCGCAGCGGAGCAGACGGAACTTCCTTGCCGGCGGGGGAGACGGTGGCCCATTCGAAGCTCACCCCCTCACCCCGCCGTCTCCCGCTCGAGGGGGAGAGGGTTGGGTGAGGGGGTGGCGGAAGCTCGCGGATGCCGATGTAATACGGATACGGATGCACCGGCATGCGCGTGATCGCGGAGACGCCACGGCCGCCCTGTTCCTGCACCCGCGCGGTGATCACCGCGGCGAGTGACGACGGCACGGCCAGTTTTTCCGGTACGGCGATCGTGTACTGCTTGCGGCCTTTGTCGTCGAGCGTGCTGCTGTCCGATGCGACCTCGCGCGGATCGAACTTGCGCGACGGCGCGTAGAACGTGAACTCCTCGAACGCGCGTGCCGTGAACGTCGACGGAACGAGTTGCACCTTCGTCTCCACTGCGAGCGAAGACGCGGGCGCGCCGAAGAGGTAGGACGACGACACGTCAAATTGAACGACGGGCTGAGAGCCCGTCGCTCCAGGTTCTATTTCGACCTTCAGCCGATCGGGCACGAACTCCTCGACATGAAACGATGTGGAGCCGATCTCGGTGTCGCCGGCGAACAGCGCGAGCGTGTGTCGTCCGGTGCGCGTGTACGGCGGCAGCGCGATGTCGTAGCTCGCCATCCCGCTCGCGTCCGCATTCAGGCGAATCGAGCCGCGCGGCTCGCCGGCGGGATCCGTGTGCTTGAGCACGAGCGGCATGCGCGGCGGAAAGCGCAACGCGGTGGTACGTACCGAGGCGACGCCGCGCAATGTTTCACCCGGGCGGTACAGCGTGCGCTCGCCATAGAGAAACGCCGAATAGCCGCTGGCGGGTTCCGCCGCGCCGCCGATGTCGAACGCGGAGGTGTCGACGCGGCTGTCGCCCAGGACGAGGAAGCTGAAGTCGTTGCCGCGCTCGACGGTCACGACGAATGGGTGTGCCTTTTCGCTGATGTTGCGCGCGGTCCAGAAGCCCGCTTCATCCGTGCGGCCGCGCGCGATGGTCTGGTTCTGATCGTCGACCAGCGTCACCGCGGCGTTCGCGATTGGAGCCAGGTCTTTGAACGACGCCACCCAGATCAGCACTTCACTCTTCGAACGTTTGGTGACGATGCCGAGGTCGGTGATGAGCAGCCAGCGCGTGGTGTGGCGCCATTCCTCCTGATCGCGGAACACGGACACTTTGTAGAGGCCTGGCGAAGAGGTGCGCACGAGCGAGCCGATCGGGATGGTGCTCGTGGAACGCGCGTTTGGCTTGTCGGGAAACCTCAGCGCTTTCTCGACGATTCGATCGCCGTACTGGTGATCGACGCGGCCAGAGTGGTAGTACGCGCGGTAATACGGCTGATCGGAATCGCCGTGCGCGTAGCCGCTCGACTGCAGATAGAAAAAGAGGTTGTTGCGGTAGACGCGATCGATGGCCAGCGTGCCGGCGCGCACGTTGATCGTGTCGATGGCGACGTTGCGGCGCCCGCTCGCGCTGAGGAACATCCCTTCGCTTTGAAACGCGAGCAGCGGCTCGAGATCCGGCACGGTGACGGTCGTGCGGAACGGCTCGCGCAGCAGCGCCGTGTCGAGTGCGACCAGTCCTTCCTCGATCGCGAGCTCGTAGCTGCCACCCGGCCTGAATCCGCCGATCAGCAGCACATCGTTCCCCTCGGTCTCCGTCCGGTACTTCACCGCGGGCTTGATGCCGATCCTGTCCTGCAACGCATCGACGCTGACGGCCGAGGACAGCTCGATGCGCAGGACCGTGTCGCGCTCGTCGGGTTTCGCGGTGACGTTGCGCACCAGCAGCACGTCGCTCGAGCCGATGGTCATGTTCTGCACGTAATCCTTGCCGAGGGTGACGTTGCCTTCGAGAGGGAAGAGATCCTTTGCGATCACGAGGGCCACCTCGCGCTGTTCCTTCTCCTTTCGCAGTGGCGCCGATCTCCAGGTCATTGCGTCCGCGGGATACGACGTGATCAGCTCGATTCTCGTGCCGTCGCGCATGCGGATGCGCGGCGCGAGGCTTTCCGGTGCGACGCGATAGTTGAACGCGACTTCGCCCTGCAGCACGACGAAGCCGCTCGCGGCGGGCAGCTCGCGCCAGGTGACGCTGCGTACGAGGAAGTCATCGGTGCGGATGACGAACTCGCGTTCGCCGGAGAAGGGGAGCTCGGCGGTCGCGATCTCGTCCGGCGCGATGGTGAGCTTGTATTCGCTCGCGATCGGAAAACCGCCCGCGGGTTGGAAGCGGAGGATGTTGTGCGTCCCCCACGTCCAGATGCCGTGGATCGCCGGCGCGATCGATGCGGGCGGATCGGTCACCACCTCGCCGACGGGCGCCGCGGGAACGGGACGGTTGAACACGACGTCGACGAACGCGCGGCCGTTGCGATCGACGCGGATCTCATGCACCGAGATTGACTCGCGTTCAATGCGGGACACTGCGACGGCCGTCGCACCCGCGACGACTGCAACCACTGCTGTGACGACTGCAACCGCGACGACTTTCGGCCTGAGCTCCATCCTGCACCTCTACGCTGTGCATGAGAGGTCCGGGATTGGGATCGCGAATGACTACTTCGTGGAATTGTGAGACGGGAAATGTGGCGCGGTGAAGGCGCGGCATTTCGCGCGTATCACGCGAGCGAGGAAGCGAGGACATCTCGAAGCGGCTTCGGAGAACGGCCCGAGAGGCGTTCGATGTCGTTCGTGACGACGTCGAAGCCCAGACCTCTACTGCCGAGATTGAGTTTCCGCATTGAACACTTCCCTGGCGACACCGGCCGCGGTGACGGTGTTCGGCCAGCCCGAGTAGAACGGCGAGGTGCGTGATCACGTCGATCGCCTCTTCCTGCGTTACGCCGTTCGCGCCGGCGACGCCTCGGGCAATCGCTACGGCGTGGCGAGCGCAGCGTTCGCCACGGCCATTGCGATGAGCTGTGGGTTGCCGCCGGCTGGGGAGGGGAACGCATTCGTGATGACCGCAATGGCTACGTCCTGTTCGGGGAAATAGAGGAGAAAGCTCCGAAAGCCATTGATTGCGCCGTCGTGCCACACGGCCGGATACCCCAGGATTTTCTGGACGATCACGCCGAGCGCGTAGCCGCTAGACGCGGCGGTGCTGTTTTCGAGTCCTACGGGGGTGGTCATGGCCGCGTACGAGGCAGGCAGCATGGCGTGGCCGATCGCGAGGAGGTGCGACCAGCGAGCGAGATCGGATGCGGTAGAGCAAACCCCGCCGGCCGACAAGACAACCGACGTGTGGAGTGGCGGCATTCGCATCCACATCCCTGTGGGCAGACCGTAACCTTCAGGCAGCGGCAGGTTGGACGTTGCGCACACGCCCGTGTCGATGAGCCCGAGCGGCAACGCGAACTCATGATGGATGAAATCGGCGAACGACCTGCCCGTGATCGATTCGATCGCTAAGCCGAGCAGCATGTAGCCGGCGTTGCTGTAGCTCCACTTTGTGCCAGGCGGGAAGTCGAGCAGTTGCCCGTTGTTGAGGCCCTTGATCGTCTGCTCACGCGTGACCGGCGCGGTAAGGTCCAGCCACGGGGGTCCGGGTGGGAACCACTCGCGACGAACTCCCGACGTGTGGCTGAGGAGTCGCCGCAGTGTGATCGTCGCTCCTCGCGGGTTGAACTCCGGTACGAACTTCTCGATGCGATCGTCGAGTGTCAGAGCCCCGCGCTCGGCAAGGCGGAGAATCGCCGCCGCTGTAAATTGCTTCGTGACCGAGGCGATCTGCAGCACCGATCGCGGTGTCGCGGCAGTCGCGCTCTCCTGATCGGTCATGCCGAAAGCCTCAGAGTAGATGACGCGACCGCGTTGTGACACCGCGATCTGCACCGCCGGAACGCCAGCGATCATTGCAGCGTCGGCGGCCTGACGTGCCGCCGTAACGACGGCCGCTGGCGCGACGGGCGCTGACGGATGCCGCACGGCTCGCCTGCGCGGCACCGCCTCGACAGAAAACTGTGCGAGCGTTAGAAGAAGGGCGAGGAGTGCTCGAGTCATTTGATCGTGCCAATATCGCGGCGTCGCAGATTCGCGCCTCGCGAACGCAGAAATGTGGAGTAAGCGTAGTTGGTGGATGCCGCGTGAGCGTCACGATCCGGCAAACGAATGCTCTTACTCACCAAAGACCCCTGACCTGATCCGGAAGCAACGCTGTCGAAGAACCCGCGAAGCGCGCCGAAGGTACGATGAGCGCATGCCGCCCGCCGAAGCGATCATCGAGCGAATCCGCAAGATCGCCCTCGCGCTTCCCGACGCGTACGAGAAGCTCTCGCACGGCGAGCCGACTTTTTTCAACAAGGCCGGCGTGTTCGTGATGATCGACAACCACCACCACGGCAGCGAGCATCTTTCCGTCTGGTGCAACGCACCGCCCGGCGCTCAGGAGTCGCTCGTGGAGGCCGATCCGAACCACTTCTTCGTCCCGCCGTACGTTGGCAAGAGCGGGTGGCTTGGGATTCATCTCGACACCGGCCTGCCGTGGCCGGTCATTGCCGATCTGATCACGCAGTCGTACGCGACGACCGCGGCGCGGAAGAAGTCGCGCCGCCGCCGCTGATCACCGCAACCCCGGCAATCACGCCGAGCAACGCACCGGCGAGATGCGCGACCGGAACGGCGACGACGTTGTCGCCCATGTCATTCGCGAAGACAGCGCCGCCGGTGATGGCTTCGAACGCGAGCTTGGCGGCGAAGAGAATCGCGAAGGTCACGACGGGCCATGTGAGCCGCCGCCGCTCGAGCGCCAGCAGCAGCGCGAACAGCGCCGAGGCCAGGCCCGAGAGCCCGCGATACGCGCCCACTTCCGGCGCGAGCGCGAACACCGCCACCGGGATCAACAACAGACTGGCGAGCAGCGTTGCGTGGGTCGCGCGGGCGTTCCGCCGCGCGCACGCGACGCCGAGTGCGGTGAACGCGAGCGCGTCCCACGCGAGTTGCTCAAAACTCCAATGCGTGAAATGACAGGTGAGGACGCGCAGGAGACTCGCGTCGGGACGGAGCTCGAGCCACTCACCCGGAAGAAAGGTGGCGGCGACAGCGAGTGCCACCGCCGCCACGATCGTTTTCACGGCTTCGCCTTCCACACTGCGACGGCGGCAAACAGCGCGAGGAGCGCCATCCACGGATCGAACGCGCCGCCGCCCTTGAGACCACTCGACTTGCCGCGGAACATCGGCGCCGATGTGTCGACGCGGCGGTTCACTGGTCCGTGCGACGCGCGCAACGTCTGTGCGTCGCGCTCGATCCCGGTCCGCTCCTTGTTGTTCCGCGCGATGCCGCGCCTCTCGAAGACGTCGTCGCTCAGCACGACCATCGACGTGTAGTCAGTCACGAGCTGGTACTTCACGCCGGTATCGCGGATGTACTGCTCTGCTTCCTGCGGCGGCAACGTGCCGGCCATCTCCTTCATGACCGCCTGCTCGATCCGGTCGAGCGCCCACATCCGCTCGAGCTCCGGATGCTCCGCGGTCACGTCGGGGAACTCGAACGTCGTCTTGTACGTCTCGTCCTTGCCGGTGAGCTTCGCCTTCAGCGTTACGTTCGCCGGGCCGCCGTTCTGATAGCGCCCGAAGATGACGAGTTGCTGGCCGCGATAGATCTTGCCGATCAACTCGTCGGTTTTGTCGAACACTTCGACGCCGTCGACGGTCAGAACCGCGTCATGCAGTGCTTCGCTGGTGATGCGCTGCTTGGCGAGCAGGATCTGACCGATGATGTCGCCGTCATTCGAGACCGCCGAGTAAAACCCGCCGCTCGTCTCCGCGATGAGACGCATCATCGGCCAATTCGCGTTGTTGCCCATCAGGAAGCCGAAGACCCGCACGTCGTACTGCTCGAGCAGCTTGTGGAACTCCTTCGGATCGACGATGCCTTCGTTGGTGACTCCGTCGGTGATGAGGAGGATGCTGGTCGCGCGATCGGCTTCCACCGCTTTCAGCGCACCCTCGAGGCCTTCGTACACGTTCGTCCCTCCCTCGGGGCCGAGCTGCTCGACGGCCTGACTCCACTGCTGGACATTCTGCGGCGTCACGTCGACGAAGCCGCTGGTCATTTCGCGCGCGCGGTCGCTGAAGGCGAAGAGACGGAAGCGGTCGCCCGGCTTCATCACGCCGAGGGTCTCGCGGACGCCGCGGGCGAGCGTCGGCAGCTTGTCGGACATGCTCCCGGAGACGTCGAGCACGAAGATGTAGTCGCCGCCCGCGGTGATCGGCGCGAGGTCGATGCCGGGCGTTACCGTGAGCATGAACGTTCCCGGCTCGTTCGCCTTCGGCTTGTAGGCGAGCAGCTCCACGCGGCCCGGCAGATCGTCCGCGAGGCGGTAGTAGAGAACGAAGTCTTTGGTCAGGTCGCCCGCGGTGAGATCGAGCGACACCTTGAAGTGCCGGTCCGCGAGCTTGTCGATTTTCGCCTCGGCCTCCGCGCCCGGCACGCGTACTTCATCGACCGGCCAGCCCGACTTCAGCTCGACGTTGACCGCGAAGCGCTGCTCGACTCTCGGATTGCGGGTCCAGAACGACTTCGCCGCTTCGTCGGTGCCGCCGTCGGCGAGTGGATAGATGTAGCGGCCGATGCCGCTGTCGATCGCGAGCGGCTGGTAGTAGACGAAGCGGATCTTGGTCTCGGCATTCGCGCGGACTTTCGAGACCGAGAACTTGTACGACATGTACTCGATCTCGTCCTTCTCGCGCGTGCAGGCGCATTCGCCGAGGCCCGCATCGTTGCCGGCGTCGCGCTCCTCCTGGTAGACCTGCTTTGCTTCCTTCGCCTCGATGACCTCACCGTTCAAGACGCGGTCGCCGCTCCAGATGGTGATCTCGGAGAGGCTTGCGCTCGCCGGGATGGGGAAGCCGTAAACGGCCTCGAGATCTTTTGCGTTCGGATTGAAAAAGAGCTGGGTGACCTCGGTGCGGGCAAAGCCATTGTCGATCACGACGTCGACCGTGTGCTCCTGGATCCGGATCGGTGCGTCCTCCGAATGGACCGGCGTGAGTGTGCCGCCGGCGAAGAGCGCCGGAGCTGCGAAGAGAACCAGGAGCATGATGATGAATCGCTTCATGTGAACCTCCTTCATGGAGGGCCCGGCGGGAGCGAGCGTGCTGCCATGATGGGTTGCCAGTCTTTTCAACGACTTGCGGCGCAGCTGCCCTACGTGAGTGAGCGTCAGGTGTACACTACTGCGCATTCCATGACCGACGAAGCGTTAGCCGCCGAGATCTCGGCCCTCGTCTACGCGAATCCGTTCCTCGAGGAGCGCATCGAGCACGAGCGGCGGATCCTGGGCGATGCCTACATCCCGTCGCAGGCGTTCTGGAGCCTCGAGCCCGACCTGCAGCGGAAGTCGAACATCGACCTCATCGCGGAAAAGTGCGCGGCGCTCGTCGCGCGATACGAGCGCGCCGGCGCGGCGGTGCCCGACGACGTGGCGATCTACTTCGTCTACGAACGCCACCGCGAGGCCATCCTCGAATTGCTCGAGCACGGCCAGCCGGGCCAACGGGTGGCGTTCTACTCCGCGTTCAAGAGCGACGTGATCCGCTACCTCGGTGATCGGGCGGATGCCGCGCATCTTTTCGCCTGCTTCTTCCAGGTCCGGCGCGCGTTCCACCACATCTTCCGCAACATCATTGGCCGCTCGCTGCCGGCGGCGCGGCTGCGCGCGGCGGTGTGGCAGTCGATCTTCACGTATGACATGCGCCGCTTCCGCCGCTCCGTGTACGCGCGGATGGGCGACGTGCCGACGCTGATCACCGGACCGACTGGAACGGGCAAGGAGCTCGTCGCTCGGGCGATCGGTCTCTCGCGCTACGTGCCCTTCGACGAGCGTCGCGAGCGATTCAGCGGCGACGCCGCGGCGACGTTCGTCGGCCTCAATCCGTCCGCGCTGTCGCCGACGCTGATCGAGTCGGAGCTGTTCGGTCATCGCAAAGGCGCGTTCACCGGCGCGATCGCGGATCACGAAGGTTTTCTCGAGTCGACCGGTCTCCTGGGCACGGTGTTCCTCGACGAGATCGGCGAGCTCGATCCGGCCCTGCAGGTGAAACTGCTGCGCGTGATCCAGACCCGCACCTTCCAGCGTCTCGGCGACACGACGCCGCGGCGATTCGAAGGGAAGATCATCGCGGCGACGAATCGCGATCTCGCGGCGGAGATCCGCGCCGGCCGTTTCCGCGAGGACTTTTTTTATCGCCTCTGCGCCGACACCATCGCCACGCCGCCGCTGCACGAGCAGCTTTCCGACGACAACGAGCTGACGCATCTGGTGCGCTTCATCTCCGCGCGCGTCGCCGGCGAGCAGGAGGCCGAGGAGCTGAGCGAGGAAGTGATGAAGGCAATCGAGCGCTCCCCGGGACGCGGCTACCGCTGGCCGGGCAACTTCCGCGAGCTCGAACAGTGCGTGCGCAGCGTGATGCTGCGCGGCTCGTATGAACCGTCATCGAGCGGCACGGCCAGCGACGCGCGGCAGCGGATCGCGGACAGCGTGGTCGCGGGCGCGTTCACCGCCGACGACCTCCTGCGCAACTACTGCACGCTGCTGTACGCGAAGACGCGCAACTACTCGCAGGTGGCGGAAAAACTCGGCGTCGACCGGCGAACGGTGCGGGCGAAAGTGGACGCGCGGCTGCTCGAGGAGCTGTGAACAGTCCTGAATCCGGCCCTGGAACGAACAACGTCCCCCTTCTCTCAGCCCGCAACCCGCCATCCGTAACGCTCCTCTACCGTTGCCGCACCGCGGCACGCAACCCGTCCTTCATCTCCGGCGGGGTCTTGCTCCAGTCGAGATCGAAGTTCTGCACCGGGAGCTCCCAGGTGTAGCCGCGCAGCAGGACGACCGCGAAGACACACACGAAGTACGTGGCGAAATCGAGGCCCGGACAGCGGTGGCCGGTGACCGGGCCCGCGCCTTGCGGCGCGAACGCATGCTCGTGACGCTTGTCCTCGGCGCGCTCGGGGGAGAAACGGTCGGGATCGAATTTCTGCGGGTCGCTGTAGACACCGTGACCCACGTGACTCGGGGTCACGGCCCACATCACCATCCATCCCGCGGGCACCGTCGCGCCGCCGAACGTCATCGGCGCTTTCGTCTTGCCGAAGACGGCCGGAATGATCGGGCAGAGCCGCTTGACCTCGTTCACGACCTGGAGGAGGTAGGGCATGGACGAGAATCCTTCCAGCGTCAATGCACCCGTTCCCGCCACCTCCGCGCTCAGTCTCGAGCGGACGTCGGGGTGGTCGGTCAACTGCCGGACCATCGCCGCCAGCTCGGCCCAGACGATGAAGCCGGCGATGACGACGTGATGGAGCTCGAGCGCGGCGTCCTCGTCGCTCAATGAGCCCGACGCTACGATGCGCGAGAGTCCGTCCTTCGTCGGGACGCGGCGCCGCTCGCGCACGACGCGGCGGAGCACGTCGAAGATGCGGTCGCGCGCCTGCAGCGCCTTGCGATAGCGAGTGCCGGGGACGTTGATCGGCAGCGTCGCGAAGCCGGCGGTCAACACACCGTAATCCCGGCGAAGTCGATCCATCTCCTCACCGCGGGGCATGCCGATGATCGTGCTGCAGATCACCTCGATCGCCAACCGCTTCGTCTCGTCGACCCAACGGATCTCGTTTTCCTTCGACCATCGCGCCGCGTAATCCTTGGTCGTCTTCCGGATGATCGGCAGATACGCGGCAAGCGCGTCGCGTCCGAACGCCTGCAGGACCGTGCGCTTGCGCGCGGCGTGCGCTTCGCCGTCGAGCAGCGGAAGGCTGCGGCCGCCGAAGAGCTCCTGCACGTGTGGCGGCATCGATCCCTCGCGCATGACGATGGCGGGATCGATGAACGCTCCCGCGGCGTCGGCGCCGGCGATGACTGCCGTCTTCCGCCCGAGAACCTTCGAACGGAAGATGTGGCCGTGCGCCGTCAGGCGCTCGTCGATGAAGCGGAAGGGATTCTTGGCGAACGAGAGAGTCTCGCCGAGGAGCGGCATGCCGTCCCGGCCTGGAGGAAGTGAGCTCATATGAATCACGATACGCATGGCGAGTCCGACTGGTCGTGTCGGTCGGGGCCTATCTAAGCTGAAGGTGGGAAGGACATGTCCGAGCTGATCCCGATCTGGGTCTCCGCGTTTTGTCTCGTTCTCGCGCTCGTTCACGTTCCGCTGCTGGTGATGAGACCCAGCGCTGCGGAGCGGCGGCTGTGGCGCCGCCTGGGCGTGCAGCACCTGCGTCGCCGGTTGACGCGAGCGCGCGATGGCCGGCTCGACGCGCGAATCGGAGCTGCCGCAAAGCGCAACATCGTGTGGCACCTCGTTCTCACGCTCGTGATCGCATTGCTGGTGCTGCACCCCGCGGTCCGATCGATGCGGTACCGCGGCGTCGTGGATGCCTTCGCGGTGGCCGGTTGCGTCGCATACGTCGCCGGAAGCGTGGTCCAACGACAGAAAATCGTGGTGACCAGTCTACGGAGACGTTGACGCGGACCAACTGTACGGTGTATGCTTACACCATACAGTTTGGAAAGCGCATGCATATCATCATCGATGAATCTGACCCGCGACCGATCTACCGCCAGGTGGCCGATGAGATCCGGCGTCTGATTGCCAACGGTGCGCTGGCGGAAGGCGAAGCATTACCGTCGGTGCGCCAGGTCGCCATCGACCTCGGCGTCAACCTGAACACGGTCGCTGGCGCCTATCGCGAGTTGCAGGCCGAGGGGCTGGTGACCATCCGCCACGGCTCGGGCGCGGTGGTGGCGTCGCGCACGACGAGCACGAGAGACGACGGCGAGTTGCGCAAGCCGCTGCAGTCTGCTTTGACGGCATTGGTTCTGGCCGGGGTTCCCCGCGCCGAGATCGTGAGCCTCGTACGGCGCGAACTGCGCGCGCTCAAGAACAGCTCCAGATGAAAAGCAGAAGGAGGAAATAGTCATGACCGAATCGACCATCGTCCAGGCAGTCTTCTTTTCGAGCGTGTTCGTGCTGTTCGGCGTCTTCGCATGGATGCCGGTGACACGCGGAGCGCGCGCCTTCTTCGGCGTGCGTGTGGAACCGAGCTACTTCGAAGGAGCGGGGAGGCGTGTCCTCCTTCGCTACCGTCTCGTGCTCGCCGCCGTGTTTCTCCTCGTCGTGGTGCTTGCGGCAGCTTTGCGGCAGGTGGTCGGTGAACCGGTCGTCGTCGTGGGTGCGGAGCTGCTGCTGCCGGTTGCAGCGTTTTTGATCTATATGCGCTTCGCGTCGGCCGTACGGCCGCACGCCAGCAGCGACGGACCGACGCGCTTTGCTTCGTCGATGCGCACGCGAGAGAACCGTCGTCGCGCGTGGCTGGATGTGATCGTGGTGACGTTCGCGTTGCTGGCCTTCGTTGCGCCGGTACTGACCTACGATGAGATGCCTCTGCGCGTTCCCATCCACTGGGATGTCACCGGCCAGGCGGACGGCTGGGTGGAACGGAACGTCTCCGTGATCCTGTTCATCCCCGTCCTCGGTGCATACCTGCAGTTCTTTCTCTACGTGCTTCGCCGCGATTTTGCGGGCGCGAAGATGACCCTTCCGGCGGATGCGACGGAAGAGTATCTGGTCGCCAAAGAGAAGTATCTGCAGACGAACGTCGACACGCTCGATTGGACGCGGCTGATGATCGCGGTGACGTTCTCCAGCATCGCACTGCTGCAGACATCCACCGCGGTCGAGCGGCTCAGAGGAATGGTGCCGATCACGCGCGCCAGTGTCTTCCTCGGCCTGGTCGCGATGCTCGTCGGGATCACGGTTCTCCTCGTGCGTATGATCAGGATCAATGCACAGCTCCAGCAGCAGACCGGCAATGATTACGCGCAGCGTTCGATCGACGAGAGCCACTGGCGTCACGGCGGACTGACATACTCGAACCCCGATGATCCCGCGCTCGTGGTGGAGAAGCTGGTGGGCGTCGGCTACACCGTGAACATGGCCCATCCCGGAATTCGCAGCCGAGCGTTGCTCGTGATCGCATTTCCGCTCTTCGTGATCTGGGCCGTTCTTTCGATGTAGCTGCGGGCTTGGCCGCGCGAGACAGCCCTCGCGCGGCTAAGCCACGTCGATCACGAACGTGTGTCTGCGCCACCAAAATCAGCCGAAACGGAACGGAAGGCGCTGCCACGAATAGCGTGGGGAGAGAGTCTTCATGCTGCAACGAGTGATCGTCTCGTTCGTCATCGCCCTCCGGCGAGAAGAAAGTCCCGGTCGATTTCGAGTTCGAGCCCGACTACGCGGGCAACAAATACCACCTGGGCATGCGCGTGTGGTACGCCTGCTGCGGCAAACTGTTCTGATGCGTGAGTAGTGCACGTCTCGCGCAGTCGCTCACGCTGGTCATGCCGCGTTCCGCGTTCGGCGCAACTTTCGGTACTCGTAGAGAGACACCGCGGTGTAGAAGTTTGGATAGATGAGCGACAGCGCCACCAGCGTCATCGGAGGATGCGGGTAGCGCGGCACCATCGCCGCGATCAATGCCAGCCACACGAATGCGCCGATGAGAATCGCCGCCTTCCACCGTCGCGGCGCGAGGTTCGGATAGATGAAGCCCACCGGCGTCACCGTCAGCACGGCAAGCAGGAGCAGCACGATTCCATTCAGGAGGGTCGCGCCGCGTGCGGCAGAGAGGCCGAGGTAGAAGGCGATGATGTTCCAGTACGAGGGAAAACCGAGGAAGAAGCCGCCTTCTTCATCCTTGGCGCCGCTGTTCGCGAAGCCAAGGAGACTGGCCAGGAGGGGAGGCGCGACGAAGAGCAGCACCGGCTGCGGGACCCACTCCATGCGCGCCACCAGCAGCATGGGGATGAACGTGAAGGTGTGGTAATCGATGATGTCGTCCATCGTGCGGCCGCTGATGTGCGGCAGCACGGTCTTTACGTGGAAGCGGCGCGCGAGTGGTCCGTCCGTGGCGTCGATCAGCACCGCGACCGTCAACCAGACGAACACCCACCGCACGTCCGGCTGCGCCTTGCAGACCTCCAGCGTCGCCAACAGCGCGAACACGATGCCGGACGCGGTATAGAGATGAACAACCCACGCCGCCAGCCGCGCCATCACTCCCTCGACCGATCCGCGTTCGTGGCCGCGGCTTCCGCTTCCTGTTCCAGCTTTTCGTCCGCGCGTCTCTCGTCGCCGGGGCGCTCGTGCGACTCCTCCTGCTCGCGCGCCGCGTGTGGATCGAACTGAAGCTCGATCAGGATCGGGAAGTGGTCCGAGCCGATTGCGCGCAGGCGCTCGAGGCGCACGAGCTTGAAGTGCCTCGAATGGAAGACGTGATCGAGGGGATAGCGGAACAGCGGACTGTGCGCGTTGTAGCTGTTGAAGAAGCCGCGGCCGGCGCGCGGATCGAGCAGGCCGCTGAGGCGAACGAAGAGCTGGCTCGTGTCCGACCACGCTACGTCATTCAGATCGCCGGCCACGATGGTCGGAACGTCCTTGTTCCGCCCGACGTCGCGGCCGACGGCCACCAGCTCCGCGTCGCGCGGCGCCGAGGGCTGATCGCGGATGGGCTCGGGCGGCCGCGGGTGCAGTCCGCGCAGGACGACTTCGACGCCGCTGCGCAGGCGCAGGCACGTGCGCAGCGAGGGAACGTCGTCCTGCACGAGGAACTCGATTTGCGGCTCGACCAGCTCCAGCTTCGACAGGAGTTGCATGCCGTACCAGTTGTCGCGCGGATGCCGCACCGCGTACGCGTAGCGATCGGCGAGACGATCCAGGGCGCGCGCCCACGCGTCGTCGACTTCCACCGCGAGGAGCACGTCCGGATCGACTTCGGCGACGAGGTCGAGGAGACGCTCGTGATGCTCGTTCTCCATCTGCACGTTCGTGATCATCAGGACGATGCGAGAGTCCGGGTCGGCGTCGTCGGACGCGGCGCGTTGGACCGTCGGCGAGGCGAGTGGGGTGTAGGTGTAAATGCGCGCCAGTTGCCACGCGACGACGGCGGCATCCGCGGCCATCACGATGTAGTCGCGCGGGCGATTTCGCGAACAGAATGCCGCGTAGGCCGCACCGCTCGCCGCGGCGAGCGCCGCGAGCTGCACGCGGGGAAAGTCGCCCATCCGGAAGATCCAGTGCGAGCGCCGGCTGAGGCTGAGCAGCGTCACCGCGGCGGCCAGCGCCGAGGTTCCCATCAGCATCGGCCCCAGCCAGTCGCCGCGCTTTCCCATCAGCTCGTCACCGGTAGCAGAAAGCAGGCCGGGTGCGCTTGCGGCTCAGGGCTCGTTCAGGAAAAGGTCGTCGAAGAGAATCGAGAAGCCAGGCTCTCCGCTGCCGGCGATCCTCAAATGAATCGATCGTGTCGTGGCGGACGTCGTTGCTGATTCTGTCGCGGACTGCCAGGTCTTGTTCGGCGGCAGCGCGGCGGAGTGGAGCGGCTCCGCGCCTTCCTTGCAGTTCGCATCGGTGTACGTGAAGAGGTCCATGCCTACGAAATAGGGACTCCCGCTCGCAGTGCGGATCCGTAAACCGAATGTGTATTTCGTGGATGGCTTGACCTGCACACAGGGACCTTCGATGAGCAGGCTCTGATCGCCGTCCGTGCCCTTCAAGGCGTGTTCCTTCGGCTCGTGGGACGACTTGCCCATCGCGGCGTCCGTCCAGCCCGCGATGTCCTGATCGAACCCGCAATTCATCTTCGCCAACAGGTTTTTCGGATCGCTCGCACAGTCGGCTTCGGCTGCAGCCGGGAGCAGCAAGAGGACCGCGAGACTCAATGCAAACCATTTCATGTGATGCCTCCGACTCTGTGACGGGCTGAGAGGCCGTCGCTTCAGACCAGGATCGTTTTCGACAGGATACGCTGACGGCCGTCACGTTTGCCGCGGGCTGGTCCCGCACTCGATGCTATATTGATGTCTCGCCGTAACCGGGGAGGCTCATGATCCAGTCGCGTTGTGTCGCGCTCGTTGTGCTTTTGCTTCTGGGAACCAGCGCGTTTGCCGCGGACGAGGCCATTCCCGACCGATTTGATTTCAAATTCGACGGAGCACCGATCTGGGTCTCGGCAGCCCGCGCGATTGCTGCAGATGGGTCGGTTCGTCCCGGAGTTCTTCGACCGGAGGTACGCGACGAGCTGCGCGACCGCAGACGAGAGCAGGCGGCCCGCGACGACCGGCAGCAAGTGATTCAGGACGAATCCTGGAGCCGGTGTGACGTCAACTTCTTCGGGTCGGTGGATGGTGCCGATGTTTATCCGGCGAGGACGCTGGAGGACCTGGTCGACTTCGCCGCCACACGGTCGGTGATCAGTGGCGTCGTTGCCGGCTCCGCTGTCGGACTGCACGGCGGAAAGCCGCACACGGTCCTGCAAATCAAGACGGATGCTTCTGCGGAAGGACCTTCGGTCGCCTATCTGCTCTATCCAAGCGGAAAACTCAGGTACGACGGAATGACCGTTTGCAACGACGATCCTGCGTTCTCTGCACCGCCAATGGTCGGTGACGCAGTCACATTTGTGGCCGCAAGCGCGATCGACTCCACTGGCACATTGTTCGTCACGGACGGTTCGTGGATTCTCTACGAACATGCCGGTGCAACTGTTTTACCGCCGGGCCTTCAGTCTGACGCTAAATTGCGGCGCATCCCGACAGCTCGCGCGCTTGCACTCTTTCTTAGGGAGGGGCGTGAAGTTCGCCGCGGGTTGCAAAGAGATCCGAAGATGACAACGACCACCCTGAAGATCGTCATTGGGGCCTCGACGTCCTTCTCAGCGCTACGTTCGTTCGCGGCGTCGATTGCTCGGTCAAACTGAGCTATCGAAGCGTCTCGCCGGGTTCTTCGATGTGCCTTCAGACGAGTAGTTATGACGCGGGGCTGCTGGACGATGCGGTGTCACGGTGGAACTCTGAGTGCAACGGCGGCGCGAACATGCCGTTTCTATCAGTCGGCGGTTGTACGGCCGAGGACATCCGCATTGACGTGATCTACCATAGCGGCGTTTCTACCAATACCGCCCGCTCGTGCGGCAACATGGAGTTGAGGTCTGGAGTGATGACCGGCGGCACGATGCATCTGTACGAGTTTGAGGTCTTCAACGGTCAGAACAAGCCTTGCGCGTCGCACTCCGTCGACACCATCACGCACGAGCTCGGACACGCCCTCGGACTTGCCGACGTCGAAGATGAGAGTTGTCGGGGCCACATCATGGGAAAGCATCCCAGTTCTGGCGATCGAACGATTTACGACGACGACTGCGCGCAGGCCAATGCCAATTGGAACACTGCGGCAGAGCTGCAGGCGGAATGCGACAGGCGTTGCTGGACAATCTGCGATCAGGGTGTTTGCCCGCCACAGCCCGTGACGAGTACGCCGCATCCCACCATCACGCCAATTCTGCTCGACCTCGATCAGAACGGGTTTCATCTGGCAGGCCTCGAAGAGGCTGTGATGTTCGATCTCGACGCGGATGGTCGCGCGGATCGGATTTCGTGGACGGCTGCATATTCGGGCGATGCCTTCCTCGTGCTCGACCGGAATGGCAATGGTCGTATCGACGACGGACGCGAGTTGTTCGGAAACGCGACGCGACTCGCATCGGGCACAACGGCTGCGAACGGATACGAAGCATTGAGCGAATTCGACGATGCGGCATACGGCGGCAACGGCGATTTCATGCTCGACGCGTCGGACGCGGCGTGGGAGCTCTTGCAGATCTGGACGGATCGGAATCGCGACGGCATCTCCGACGCGGATGAATTGGCGAGTCTCAGCGCCGCGGGCATCGTTGATCTCGACACGCGTTACAAGCGATCCAACAAGAGCGATGTGCACGGAAACATCTTCCGTTTCCGGTCGAAGGCGACCGTGTTGAATCCCGCGGGACAGGCCCGACCGTCGGTGACGTATGACGTATATTTCGTTGAGTCGCCACAGTACTGAAATCGAGTTCTGTTCCGGGACACCGCTCAGAGTCAGAGCGCTCCGCGACATCGCCGATGAGTTGCCGCCGGCGCGACTCTCATTCTTCTTCCTGCGGCTGGTATGTCGCTTCCATGAGCCAAAAGAACATGGCTAACGTTTCTCGGTGTGAGCTGCACGACCGGTTCCGGTGGCTGAAGTTCACTCGATGACGCGGCGCCTCGCGCGCGCGGCATCGGATGTACCGGCGTCGAGCCGATCAGATAGGCGTGAGCGCATCTTGTATTCGTCTCGCGACTGTCTGGTAGGCGCTTCAAATCGTGGTGCCAGATGCGCACGACTCGCCAACCAAGCCGCCTCAACTCGCGTCCCACTGCGCGGTCTTGTTCGCGGTTTCGCCGCAGTTTTCGCATCCCGATAGTTCTAGTTCGACTTAGGGACGATTGCGCAACGTGGACAGGCGGTGCCAGAAGCAACCGTCCACGAAGACTGCAACGCGTTCCCGGCGAAAAACAAAATCGGGCTTGCCGTGCAGGCGGTACCGCCGCCGCCACCCTCGGATGCCGGCCGCTTTCAAGATCGCGATCAGCGCCAATTCCGTCGATTTGTTGCGGTCCGTTCTCCTTCCCCGAACCGCTCCCCGAGAACTCCCTCCGCAACGTGCGCGACTTCCTCCATCTTGATCTGCCCGGTCCCGAAGAACTTCATTTCAAACCCGGGTCGCGATATTAGCCGCTCTTCGAGGGCTAAGTCAGAACAGCCTCGACGCGCGACGCGATCCAAACAAGCCTGTCGTACTCATGTTCGATCGAACGGAATTGCAACGGCAGTCAGTTCCAGACATGGATGGGCTCCATGGCACGCTCGCGCGCTGTGCTGAGTATTGGCAGGACGATAAGAAGGCCCGAGACTTCTTCAAACGCGCCGAGGCTGTTGCGAAGAAGCCCACGATAGTGGCCTTACGTGTCGGCGATTACAACACAACCGGCGTGTGCGGCTCCGATACGGACCGTCGAAACAACTGGTACAACCTAATCCGGTGCGCTGGTTCGTCATCCAAAAGCGGAGGCGAAGGCGGCTCATTCGGAATCGGGAAGAACGCCCCCTTTGCAGCCAGCTACCTGCGCACCGTACTCGACCTTCAACAAGGACGACGAGTACGCGTTTCAAGGCGTAGCGACGCTCGCTTCGCATACACATCCGGACGGCGGCGTCGCACAGCCAACCGGATATTTGGGCGCGAAGGGCTTGTCCGTCAGGAAGAAAGCCAACATTCCCGCGCAGTTCCTCCGTAAAGAATATGGCACGGATATCACCATTCTAGGTTTCCCCAACGAGGCACGCTGGGCCGATGATCTCGTGTATCCCGTTCTCGACAATTTCTGGCCGGCGATTCATTTTGGCGGCCTAGAAGTCCGCGTCGGCGAGCACTACATCTCGCGCGACTCTCTTCGCGCATTGCTCGAACAGTACAGCGCTCGCGAGGACTTTACCGCTCATCTTTACTTTCGCGCTTTCACAGAAGCGACCCAGACGCATCATGAGAGCCTGCCGCGGTTGAAGGGCGTGAGTCTGTACCTCCTGTCCGGCGATGCAGACCTTCCTAAGAAGGTAGCCATGGTCCGAAAGACCGGGATGAAGATCTTCGAGCGCCACTTTCGGTCCGTGATCCCGTTCTGCGGTGTCTTCATTTGCAGGAACGATGAAGGCAATAAGCTGCTCCGGGAAATGGAGCCGCCGCGTCACGATGTATGGGATGCCGACCACCCAGAGAAGGGGGCGAACAAGAAGATAGAAACCGAATACCTTGGGTTTGTTCGCTCCTGCGTTAAGAAACTCACGCCAGCAGATGACGCAAAGGTGCTTTCGATACCGGGCTTGCATCGATTCTTGCCCGACGACGATGAAGCCCCCGAAGCGTCGTTCACGCCGGAAGATGAAACCGAGGAATCGCTCCACAGGCGGCAGCTTCCTGAAAAGATTGAAGCAGTCCGCCTTGCGACCTCAAAGCGCGCGATGCGGCGCGACAAAACCACCCTCGAAGGTTCGGATGGCGAAACCGCCGAAGGGGAAGGCGACGAAGCTCGCGAGGGTGCCGGCGGCGGCAAGAATGCGGGGGACGGTGGCTCGCCTGGAACGGACCGCGAGGAGGAGACACAGCGCGGCCTACGTTCAGGCGGGAAAGGCGGCTGCGGCTCTCGCCCCGCGATTCCGGTTCGATACAGAACGTACGGCCGCAATCTCAGCGCCGGCGTATACGCTCTGAACCTGCAGCCGGAAACAAAACGCGCGGTTGACGCGAATGTATTGCTGTGGACCGTTGGCGACGATCAACGCGCTCATGCGGACGTAGTTGCAGCGCGGCTCGTTACAGGCGAAGTCGTTCCCGTATCAGGCGGCGTTATCGGTCCGCTCCACCTAGTTCCGTCCCAGTCGCTTCGTCTTGAGGTAGTGCTTCGAAACCCAATCAAAACCGCGATGGAGGTTTCGGCACATGAGGCTTAGCGCAAGGTCATATCCTCATCCGGTCATCGGCAATCGCGACGACGTGCCGGGCGCTGCATTCCAGTCAGCGGTGGAGGTCACGACAGATAAGGAGAATATCTATCTCGACATCTCGACGACATGCAGCGCCGATGACCTTCTGGATATGATCGCGGACGGCGACGCAGCGTACGCAGTGCACGTCGAGTGTAGCAACACTCTTTATCGGTCGGTCTTCGAGTTCGCCGACCCTTCGAGGCGTATCCCGATCGCAGCCGACAATCTTAATGACATGGTTGAGGTCAACACCTCCGCCATTGCAAAGAAGGCGGTTGCCGCCTGCACAGTCGCCGGGGCGCATCCGGACTACGGTGACGCCTCCTTTGAAGTTGGTAAAGGAGACGTCCTGGCGGTCGCGGAGGGATATACGTTTGAGGTCGAGAGCAGTTTTGATTCCTTGGGCAGGATCGGATCGATCATGCAGATCGTGGAGTCGCCGCACGACGGTGATCACGCCATGCTGGTCGATTTCAATCGTGACAAGATCACCGTAGTGCTCGCGAAGCCAGGTTTCACAGACTACAAGCTTCTTCGCGGGCAGGACCCTGTCGCCGCTCGCTGACCTGCGCGATTGTCCTCCCTGTTTTGACGGAAGCGCTTCGCATGATCGCCGGCGGTGAGGCAGATGACGACGCTCTTCGTTGGTCCCGAGTCTTGCGTCGCCGTGCAGACAGTCTCGGGCGCGAGCTCAACGCCGCCACCGACTGTCTCATGGTCGCACAAGAGCTGCTTGAACTTCCGCTCCGCCGCGCTCTCGCCGCTGCCCGGCAACTCGCCGAGGCGGCGCCATAGGTGTTCACATGTCCACACTAGACGTGTTTCGCACACCGCTCGTTGAGGTGCTTAGAACCTCAATAAGCACGAACATCGAACGGTACGCCGAGGATGAACCGTGGGTGACAGAACTGCCCGCCTTCTCGTCGAAGCAGTTGGTCTCTGCTGTCGAGTTAAAGGCCCCGCTTGACCTTCTCCTTCCGGAAGGCACTGATCTCAAAGATATCGAGAACGCGATGCGCCTGCACCGCGCTCTACCGCACCTCACACCATTGCAAGCTAGGGATCCGCGGCTGTGGACGCGCTTAGCGCACGTCGACCTCTGGACGTACATGCGCGATCGCTGGCCGGTCGAACGTTTCGCGGACGATGCCGATAAGCGCATTCGATTTGTCGAAGGTCGCTACTTCGTGGCACGGAGCGAGAGTCGCGCACTGCTCCGCAACGGCATTGCCCGCCTCTGGTGGACAGCCAGACTGTCTTACGATGGTAATCGTCAGAACCGTACGAACTTACAACTGTTCTGCTGTCCACGCTCGACATCACACAACAGATACTTGAGCGCGGAATGGGTCGTGCGCGCGTCGTAGTCAAGGAGTTCCTGCTGCGTAACCACGATCGACTCCTCAGCGGGGGAGAAGAGGCCCGCTCGCACATTGGTCTCGCCAAATATCTCAACCTCTACGGCGGCGTCACTCTCCTCGATACCCTGTCAGAAGCCGACGTCGTCGCGTTGCTGGAGGCAGAGCTGTCGCGCATCATTGCTTCCCAAGCGGTCGCCGTCGAAGTTTAACGCCGCCGACTGCGTGTCGAGCGCTTCGAGACGTTCTGGTCGAACGTGGCGATCGCGTTGTAGCGGTTGCTCGCGGCGACGGCGTGGGATGGACGGCGGTTCGCCCAGTGACGAATGGCCCGCATAGATCCTGAACGGCCATGGGCAACAGTCCAACGAACGAGCGAATGCGATGCGAGGATCGCTGCGCCGAACCCGCTCGCCATCCGCGACGACACCACCTCCGATGGAATCGGAAGCAACACGAAGAGTTACTTCTTTTTCGCGGCGCGCCACGACATCGAGCTGGTGTTCTATTACCCGTCCACGACGTTCGATTTCCCGCGGATGGTTCGGTTTAGCGGAGCCCGTCTCGATGCCTCATTCGCCGCGCTTTCGGAGCCACCCGACGCGGCATTCTGGAGCGACTCGGGATTGCGGACATGACGCTCACGGGCATGAGGAAACATGTCGGCGTCTTGGAGCAGGCGGGGCTCATCATCACGGAGAAAGTCGGGCGCGCGCGGACCTGCAAGCTCGGTCTGCGCCGACCGGAAGAAGAGGCGGCATGGATCGAGAGGTACCGCCAGCTTTGGGACGCACGCTTCGACGAGGTGGACAGGGTCGTCGAGGAATTGAAACAGAAGGAGAAAGTCGATGGACGTAGGAAAGACAGTGAGCGCACTTCCATGAAGAACCGCACGACGGTGGAACGGAAAGTCCGATCGGGAGGTAGTCGAGTGGACGATCGGTTCTCTCGGCTGACCTCGCGGTGCTGCTGCCGCCCCCGGCCGGCCCGGCTCACATGCTGGCCGGGGCCAGCTCGCACGCACACGGGGCGAGTTCCGACCGCAAGCCCGATCCGATGCCCCTCAGCTCGTTGTCCGCGCGATGGGGCTGGTCTGAGTCAGCGTGCGCGCCGGTAGTGCATGGCGACCGCGCCGCTGCGGAGCGGCTTCGCCGAGACCAGCTCGAGCCGTCGCGTGCTGGGCAGCCCGCTCTGGTACAGGGACGGGCCGTGGCCGGCGATCCTGGGGTGGACGAGGAACTTGTACTCGTCGATAAGATCCAGCCGGTCCAGCTCGGTCGCGAGCTTGCCGCTACCGAGGAGCACGCCGGCCGGGGTCGCGTCCTTGAGCTTCTGCACGCCCGTGCGCAGGTCGCCGGCGATGTGGTGGCTGTTGGTCCACGGGAAGTCCTTTCGCGTCGACGACACCACGTACTTCGGCTTGGCCTCCAGCTTGACCGCCCACTCGCGCATCGCCGGCGGCGCCTCCTCGTCGCCGCGGGCGACCGCTGGCCAGCAGCTCTCCATCATCTCGTAGGTGACGCGGCCCCACAGCATTGCCCCGCCCTCGTCCATGAGGCGGGTGAAGAAAGCGTGTGTCTCGTCGTCTGCGATTCCCTCCTGGTGGTCGACGCAGCCGTCCAGGGTGACGTTGATGCTGAAGGTCAAGAGTCCCATGAGGCGAGTCTACGCCAAGCAATCGCTCGCGGATGCCCTGGGCGAATCCTGCGAGGCCGCGGCGGCGCTCCCATCAACTACGGGCGACGTCCAGCCTTCGCCGCCGAGCCATGCAGCACGAGATCGAGAACCTGAATTTCGTCTCGCTCTAACGCGCCGCGCTGTACGGAGGGCGCTTCGGCTTCACCGGCGGATGTTTCGCCAGTTCTTCGTTGAGGATGGCGATGCCGCGCTCGAGCTGGGGGTCGCGGCCGGCGATCACGAGATCGGGGCGATTGTCGACTTCGATGTCCGGATCGACGCCGTGATTCTCCAGGATCCACGTGCTCTTGCCGTCGACGACATCCCACACGGCCTCGTACGGTGTGGTGACGATGCCGTTGTCGATGAGCGGACGCTCCATGCCGATGCCCACATAGGCTCCGAAGGTGCGCTTGCCGATGATCGGGCCCAATGCATATTTCCGAAAGTAATCAGCGAGGGAATCGCCGCTGGAGCCGGCATACTCGTTGATGACCAGCACCTTCGGCCCGAGGATCGCCTGTGCTTGCCCTTCGACATCGGCGCCGTAGCGCCGCGAGGCGTATTCGAGATGCCGGCGGGCAAGACGCTCGAAAAAAAAGTCGGGGATCTCGCCGCCGCTGTTCCAGCGCGCATCGAGCAGCAAACAAGCCTTGTCGGACTGTGCATAGAACTGCCGGCCGAACTCGGTGACGCCCCGTGTCGAGGTGTCGGGAAGGTGGACGTACGCACAGCGGCCGCTCGTCCCGGCGTCGACTTTCTTCCGATTCGTCTCCGCCCAATCGCGATAACGGAGCTCGCTTTCGTTCGAGACCGGCACCACCACGTTCCGACGAGCGCCTGCTTCTGACGGTCGGTCGTTGACCAGCAGCGTCACCTGCCGCTCCGACGTTTGATCGAACGCGGCATAGATGGACGCGGGCGCGCGCAATGGGCGGCCGTTGACGGCCAGGATGTAGTCGCCCTCGCGGACATCGACCCCGGGCGTATCGAGCGGCGAGCGCGTTTCTTCCGCCGAGTTGTCGCCGCGATAGACCTTGCGGATCCGATAGAAGCCCTGGGCGACGTCGTAGTCGGCACCGAGAAGTCCTGCTGCGGTCCTCGGTCTATCTGCAACGTCGCCGCCGGCCGCGGAGATGTGCGAGATCCCGAGCTCGCTGTTCATCTCACCGATGAGCGTATTCAGATCACTGCGCGACAAGACGTACGGCAACTCGGCCTCGTACCGGCGCTTCATCGCGGGCCAGTCGACGCCGCGCATGGTGGGATCAAAGAAGTTGTCGCGCATCATGCGCCAGGCCTCGTCGAAGATCTGTTTCCACTCGGCGCGGCGGTCGAGCTGCATCTCGAGGTTGGCGAGCTGCAACGCGCCGTCGCCGAGTTTGCCGCTGCCATTCGCGTCGAGAACGCCAACCGTTTTTCCGCCGCGATAGATGACGTGACCGCCGCGAGCGCTGATCGCATAGTCGTCGATCTTGTCGATCAGTGTTTTTTCTTCGCCCGCGGCGACATCGAATGACTTCAGCGTGTTCTTGACCAGATAGAAGGCCCTGCCATCTGTTGCCGCGAGCTTCGTGTAGTCGCTGGCGTCGACGGGAAGTGGCAGTACCCGCCGGGCGATGTTCGCAAAGTCGATGCGAAACGGCGTGGTCGTCACCTTTGCGCTCTCGGCTTTTGCGCTCTCCGCGTACTCCTCGTCGGACTGCGGCGCGAACGGCGAGGGGAGGTCGCTGCGCAGCGTGACGACATACACGCGCATCGTGTCGTTGAAGTTGAAGGTCCTTTCGAAGTCGCTGAAGCGCGGCGTGAACGTGCGGCGGGAGACGAAGAAGAGATAGTTCCCGCTGGAGTCGAAGCTCGGCTGGCTATCGTCGGTCAGCCCGTCGGTGATCGGGTGCGACTTCGCTTCCGCGAGCGAGTAGGCGAAGAGCTGGCCGAATCCGGTCATCCGCACGTTCGAGTACGCGATCCATTGACTATCGGGCGACCATGAGAAGCCGGCGATCGCTTCACGCTCGCTGCGGCCGGCCGTCGTGACTTTGCCGCTGTCGATGTCGAGAACCTGCAAGGCGAACGCGAGCTCGTTCCAGGCGATCTTCTTCGAGTCGGGCGACCAGGTGAGATTCGAGCGAAAGCCGGGGCCGAGCGATGTGACACGCCGCTCTTCACTGCTGCCGTCCTGCGCGCGAACGTACAGTTCATACTCGCCGCTGCGGTCGGATGCGTACGCGATCCATTTGCCGTCGGGCGACCAGGCCGGCCAGAGCTCGCGCGCGCCGGAGGTGTTGGTAATGTTGCGGATCTCGCCCTGGTTCGCGGGTGCGGTGAAGACTTCTCCACGTGCGCCGAGGAGTGCGCGGGCGCCGGAAGGGGAGAGGGCGATCGTCTGCAGCCACTTCTGGACGTTGATTGTGGCGCGGTGCGCGACGGGTGCGTCGGTGCGCACGCGCACCGGCACGCGCGTCGATGTCTCGCGCGCGATGTCGTACACGTACAGCGCGCCGCCGTTTTCGTACACGATCCGTCCTGAGCCGTCCGCAGCCAGGCTCGGCCACTTGATGTCGTATTCGGTGTAGCGGGTCAGCTGACGAACGGCGCGCGAAGCGACGTCATACCGATAGAGATTGATCATCCCGTCGCGATCGGAGACGAAGAAGATCGCGTCGCGAAACCACATCGGAAACAGCTCGGCGTCTTCGCCGTGCGGGATTTCCTCGTATGCGCGCGTCTTGAAGTCATAGATGGCGATGTGCGACTGCATGCCGCCGCGATAACGCTTCCAGTAGTACGTCTCCGTTGAAGTGGGGTTGTAAGCGATCTTCGACATGTCCGGAGAGAACGAGCTCATGCCGCCAGCCGGCAGCGGCAGTTCGTCCGGTACGCCGCGGTCGGCTGAAAGGGTGAAGAGACGGTCGAAGCTCAAAAGCGCGCTGCTGCGTTTGGAGCGAAACACGATGCGCCCATCGGGAGTCCATCCGGTCACTCGATCGGCGAGCGGGTGCCACGTCAGCCGTCGCGCACCGCCACCCGCGGAGGGAATCGTGTAGACATCGTCGTTGCCTTCGTATCCAGCGGTGAAGGCGATGGTCGTGCCGTCGGGAGAAAATCGCGGGAGGAGCTCATGACCTTCATGCGACGTGAGCCGTCGCGCGTCGCCACCGCGCGCGGGTACGGACCAGAGATCGCCGGCATACACGAACACGATCGTGTCGCCATGGATGTCGGGATAGCGCAGCCTGAGCGTCAGATCGTCTGCGTGAGCGGCGAAAGAGGCGAGGAGGGCGAGAAGGGAGACGAGGCGCATGTCGATCACGTTACGCCGGGCGGAGAGGTGGCGTCTTTCCTCTCGTTAATGTCGTTGGTCCTGGACCAACCTTCGGTAGGCCGCCGGCGTGACGCCGTATGTCTTTCGAAACGTGCGCGTGAAGTGGCTCTGATTCGCGAAGCCGGACGCAAGCGCGATCTCGACGATCGGCAGCGCTCCGCGCGCGAGCTCGCGCCGGGCGTGTTCCACGCGCAGCCTCCGCACGAAGGCGCCGATGGTCTCGCCGTAGGCGCGGCGAAAACTCGTCGCCACGTACACCGGATGCCTCCCCACGGTCGCGGCAAGATCATCGAGCCGCAGCGGCTCGGCGAAGTGCGCCTCGAGCAGCTCGCGCACGCGCCGAATGGCGGGTGTCGTCTTCGAATCGCCGGGAGAGCGCGCCGCCCGCGTCGCCGCGGCGATCATCTCCATGACCAGTCCTTCAATGGCGAGTGGCGTGACATCGTCCGCATTGCGGCATTCGTCCAACAAGCGGTTTGCCAGCAACTCCAGCATGCCGCCATGTTGTTCAAAGGGTTCCACCAACGGCGCGCCGTCGAGCCGCGCCATCAGCGGCTGCGGCAACTCGACGGTGAAGCAGTGCGTCCCCCTGGGCGCGAAGACGTTCGTATGCTCGGCATCGCCGGGAGTGAACGTGACGTTGTGCGGACGACCGACCAGCGCGCGCGCGCCGTAGCCCTCGCTGTGCGTTCCGTCGAGCACGAGAGAGAATCCGCCGTTTTCGTGAACGTGGCGCGGGAGACGCAGACCATCCGCATAGACGAGCTCTGTCAGCTCGATGCCCGAGGTCTTCATCTGCAGCAGTGTCGTGATGTCGCTCAAGCTGACCAACCCTCGCAGCACTGATTCGCCGTGCTACAGCCGAATGCTTTCGTGAATTCCGGCATGCTGCTCGCCGACACTGTGCACCAGCGCGGTCGATTCTCTGACTAACAGTACGTACAAATCATGCTGCGGGTTAGGTGTGATGTACCAGGACGTTGTTCCTTGAAAAGGGTTGTCCATCCGGGCGACTTTCGTCACTCTGAAAGCTCTCAAACGAACAGGGTGACAGGAAGGAACCCAGATGGACGTGCACAAGAATGCGCGA
>Ga0196977_1000134_pt1 | contig 47891 bp, 37 predicted proteins | sample S3v_1013CmetaG_FD_148634 | JGI IMG/M metagenome (GOLD analysis project Ga0196977, IMG submission 148634) | Soil microbial communities from Anza Borrego desert, Southern California, United States - S3+v_10-13C | ecosystem: Environmental > Terrestrial > Soil > Desert | place: USA: California... | reverse complement strand
GCGGAGCACTTCCGCGTAGCTCGCGCCGAGCCGCACGCCGTAGCGCTCGCCGACGTAGGCCGTCACCAGCGCGTCGTACCAAACGTCCTGCGGCGAGCGCATCCCGAGCGGCCGGCCGCAGCGGCGGCAGAGCTTCGCGCCGCGCGCGTGGGCGGCGCCGTCGAACTCGCAGGGCTTGGGCACGTCCGCGGGTGGCGCTTCCGCGAGCGGGTCGAAGAGCAGGAAGTCGCGCGCGCCGTGGCGCCGGGCCGCGCGGCGGACTTGCGCCTTGAGCCTCGAATCCCTGACGCCGAGGCTGTCGGCCGCGTCGCCGCCGAAGGCGTAGTCGGCGACCGTCTGGGCGTCCGCGTCCGCGGGGAGCGCGCCGCGCGTGCGCCGCCAGTGGCGCGCTCGCTCGACCCCCATCCGGCGCGCCTCGCGCCGCACGCCCGCGTCGCTCACGCCCGCGCCGATGGTGTAGAAGCACCAGAGGTAGTCGCTGCCGTACTGCGCGAAGTTCTGCTCGTCGAGGGCGGTCTGGTAGATGAAGCGCAGGCCGCGTCGGACGGCGCGGCGGCGGTCGGCCTCCGTGAAGCGCGCACCCGGCCAAAGCGGCCGCGCGTCCTGCGGGGCGACGACGGCCGGGAGCAGAAGTAAGAAGACGGCGGCGGCGCGCGCGGCGCGGCTCGTGAGCATCGCCCGCTAAGTTACAGCAAACCACGACGCCCGACGAGTGTCGGGGCGCAGACCCCTCCGCAGTTGAGGCCGCGAGGGCGCGCTCAGGCGGCGCGGATGCGCGCGCGTCCGCGGGGCGAGGTTCGCGGCGCGAGGGCCGGCGGGTCGTCCGCGGCGCGGGCCTCGCCGTCACGCGCTTCGCCGAGCGAGCTGCGGCGCAACTCATACCACTCCCCTTCGGGGATGCGGCGGAAGGCTTCGACCACCGACGGGTCGAAGTGCGCGCCCGCGCACCTGTCCAGCTCGGCGGCCGCCTCCGCGTAGGAGCGGCCGCGGCGGTAGACGCGGTCGCTCGTGATGGCGTCGAAGGCGTCGGCCACGGCGAAGACGCGCGCGAGCAAATCTATCCCGTCGCCGCGCAGGCCGAGCGGGTAGCCCGAGCCGTCCCACTTCTCGTGGTGCTGCGCGACGACGCGCGCCGCGCCTTCGAGGAACTCGATGCCGCGGAGGATGCGCGCGCCGTGCAGCGGGTGCTCGCGCATCTTCACCCACTCGGCCTCGCTGAGCGCGGCCGGCTTGCGGAGGATGGCGTCGGGCACGCCGATCTTGCCGATGTCGTGCAGCAGCGAGCCGAACTCCAGCGAGCGCAACTGCTCGCGGTCGAGCCCCATCTCGCGCCCGAGGCGGAGGCTGAAGTTGACGACGCGCTCCGAGTGGCCGCGCGTCTCGGCGTCGCGCGTCTCCAGCGCCGTCGCCAGCGCCTTCAGCGTCATGCGGTACGAGCGCTCGACCGAGCGCAGCGCGCCGTCCAGCTCGGCCGTGCGCTGCCGGATCATCTCCTGTAGGTGTCGCTCGTAGCGGAGCTTGGCTTCGAGCAACTCCTGATGTTCGAGCGCGCGCCGGACGGCGACCTCGACGTGCCCCAGCTCGAACGGCTTCACCACGTAGTCGAAGGCCCCCGCGCGCAGGGCCGCGACGGCGCTCTCAAGCGTCTGCGCGCCGCTGACGACGATGACCACCGTCTCGGGCGCCAGCGCCTTGACCTGCGCGGCCAACTCCAGCCCGCTCATCCCCGGCATGGTGATGTCGCTGAGGACGAGGTGGAAGCGGCCGGCGACGAGCACGGCCAGCGCCTCCTCGGCCGAGCCGACCGCCTCGCAGTCGTATTCGCGGCACAGGAACTCTCTCAGGATGTTTCGGACTTCCGCGTCGTCGTCGGCGACGAGGAGGCGCGGTCGTCCGCCCGTCTCAGGCATGTGTCTCCCCTCTCCCGCACGGATGGTGTGGCCGCGGCGCGCGCCGACGGGGAACTCGGTCGGGCGGCGCGCGGCCGCGGCGCGGGGCGCTCTTTCGGAACGGGTGAGTCCGGCAGGGGTACTTCAGGGCGAGCCGGCTGGTGCAAGGTTCGTGCCGGGAGGGGCGGAGCCTTGAATCGTGAGGACGAGTCGTCGGTCGCCGGTCATCAGTTGTCGGTTTTTTGCCCCCGCCGATGACTGATGAATGACGACCGACAATTTCTCGTCACGATTGACGGTTGACGATTCACGGCTTTCGTCTGCGGTAGATTGCAGCGGCGGGTATCGCGGCCTCGGCGCGTTTTGCAGCGGCGGAGGTTCGGGGTCGAGGGTGTCGGCGCGCATGAGCGGCGGCGCAGCCGGGGGGCGGCGGCGTGCGCGTTGATGGTCGCGCCATGAGCTTCTTCTTCGGCTTCAACATTTGCCGGGGGCGGCGGAGGCTTCGGAGGCGGCCCGCTCCGCGCCCCGTCGGCGCGCGGGAGAGGCGGCCGGCAGGGCGCGGCGGGCCGTCGCGTCTGGAACGGTGCTTGCCCACGGGAGAGCGGATAGCCCCGGACTTTACTTGCCGCTGATTCCCGAGCCGACGAGATGAGGAGGAGCCGTTGAGACACCTGAAGCGGGATCGCTTTCGCCGACGGCTCGCCCTCTGCCTGCTGGCCCTCGGGCTGTGCGCGGGCGCGTCCGACCCCGCGGCGCGCGCGCAGGCCCGCACGGCCGCGCCCGCCAAGCTCGCGCCCGACCTGCTCGCGCGCCTGCGCCGCGCGGGCGCGCGCCAAGAGCGCGTGAGCGTCATCGTCCAACTGAAGCAGACCTCGCCGGCCGGCCTCCTCGACCCCGTGCTGTCGCTCCTCGGCGGGCGCGTGACGCGGCGGTTCGGGCGGCTCGGCGCGCAGGCCGTGACGCTGCCGCTCGGCGCGGCCGAGGCGCTGGCGGCGCGCGGCGAGGTGAGCTTCGTCTCGCCCGACCGGGCGGTCTCGGCCGCCGGCCACGTCACGACGACGACGGGCGCCGAGGCCGCGCGCGCGCAGACGCGGCCCGGACTCCTCGGCATCGAGACGCTGACCTACCTCGACGGCTCGGGCGTCGGCATCGCCGTCCTCGACTCGGGGATAGATGCGGGCCACGACTCTTTCGACGGCGGCCTGCTCGGCCTCTCCCGCGTCGCCGTCAGCCGCGACTTCACGGGCGAGGGGCGCACCGACGACCCCTTCGGCCACGGGACGCACGTCGCCTCCATCGCCGCCGGGCGCGCGCAGTCGCAGGGGGACGGGCACGCGGGCGTCGCGCCCAACGCGAAACTCATCAACCTGCGCGTGCTCGACTCCGGCGGGCGCGGCTCGGTCTCGGGCGTGCTCGCGGCGCTCGACTGGGTGCTGGCCAACCGCACGCTCCACAACATCCGGGTGGTCAACCTGAGCTTGGGTACGGCGGCCGTCGAGTCTTACAAAGACGACCCCGTGTGTCAGGCGGTGAGGCGGCTGGTGGACGCCGGCCTCGTCGTCGTCGCCGCCGCCGGCAACGCCGGGCGCGACGCGCAGGGCAACAAGATTTACGGGCAGGTGCATTCGCCCGGCGTCGAGCCCTCGGCCATCACGGTCGGCGCGTCGAACAGCTTCGCCACCGACCCGCGCTCGGACGACGCCGTCACCAGTTACTCGTCGCGCGGCCCGACGCGCGGCCGCCGGACGGACGAGGCCGGCGTCGTCCATTACGACAATCTCATCAAGCCCGACCTCGTCGCCCCCGGCAACCGGCTCTCCGGCGCGGCCGCGCGCGGCAACCGCCTGCTCGGCGAGCACCCCGAGTTGAACTACGACGCCAGCCAACCCGCCGCGCGGCGGATAATGTACCTGAGCGGGTCTTCGATGGCGACGCCCGTCGTCGCCGGCGCGGCGGCGCTCCTGCTTCAGGACAACCCGCGCCTCACGCCGAACCTCGTCAAGGCCGTCCTGATGCTGACGGCGCAGCCGCTCGCCGGCTTCAACCAGTTCGAGCAGGGCGCGGGCCTCGTCAACGTCGAGGGCGCCGTCAGGCTCGGCCACGCCGTGCGGGGCGACCTGTCGGCCGCGACGCCGCTCGGCGCGCCGCTGCTCGCCACCGACGCGCCCCCCGCGCCCGAGACGACGCTGGGCGGCGAGACCTTCGCGTGGTCGCAGGGCATCATCATGCACCGCACCTACGCCTTCGGCCCCGAGTTGATGACGCTCTACCAGAAAGTCTACGGGCCGGGCCTCGCGCTCGGCGACGGCGTGGCCGAGTGGGCGGGGTGGCAGGGGGTTGACGCGTCGAGGATGACGGGCGGCGTCGCCCTCGGCGCGGCCGTCGTGAGCGCCGAGGGGACGACGCTCGGCGCGGGCGCGCTCTTCCTCGCCACCGACGCGCTGCTCGGCGGCGGGACGCTGCTCGGCGAAGGCGTCATGGTCGGCGACGGCTTCGTCACGGGCGACGGCGTGCTCGTCGGCGACGGCGTGCTCGTCGGCGACACCTGCCTCGCGGCGCAGTCCGCGCTCGTGCGCGGCGACGAATCGGCGGGCGCGCCATGAGCGGGACGAGAAACAGGATTGACGGCGGCCGACGCATCTGGAATACTTCGCAAGCCCCTTTTCACTCCGGTTGCCGACTCTTCCCCAACCGTCCGTACAACCCTCGCGTGAATGATCGCCCCAGCAGGGCGAGACGGCTCCCTTTTCCGACACGAGGCGCGGAACCGACCGCCCCGCGGGGAGCGCTCTCCGTCTCACGCCCGAGTGAACTCGACGACGACCTCGCGGGTTGCGCCACAGGGAGGGGTTTCAAGTGAAAAACCGTAGACGTTCGTACGCCGGCGCGCGACTGTTCCTCGTCGCGCTGCTCGCGACTCTGCTGACGAACGCGCCGCCGTGGGCTCCGGCCGCCGCGCAGTTGAAGCGCGTGCTCGTCCCGGCCCCGCCGCCGCTCCCGGCCATCCCGGGCGCCCGCGAAAAGGCTTCGCGCGAACTGGTGGAGACGGCGCGCGACCCGCGACGCGGCAACGCCCGCGTGCGCGTCATCGTGCAACTGTCGGGCGCGCCCGGCCCGCTGCTCGGCGCGCTGCTCGGCCGCGCGGACGTGCGCGAGCGGGCGCGCTTCGGCCGCCTCGGCTCGCGCGTCGTCGAACTGCCGCTCCACGTCGCCGAGAAAATCTCGCGCCACCGCGAGGTGAAGTTCGTCTCGCCCGACCGCGAGACCTTCAGCTTCGGCCACGTCACGCGCACCACCGGGGCCGACGACGTGCGGGGCGCGCTCGGCCTCAACCTGCCGGGGCTCGACGGCTCGGGCGTCGGCATCGCCGTCCTCGACTCGGGCGTGGACACGGACCACGTCGCCTTTCGCGACGCCAACAACCGCCTGCGCGTCCGCCTCAGCCGCGACTTCACGGGCGAGGGGCGCACCGACGACCCGCACGGCCACGGGACGCACGTCGCCTCCATCGCCGCCGGCAACGGCCGAGTCGCCCGCGGCGAGTACACGGGTGTCGCGCCCAACGCGCACCTCGTCAACCTCCGCGTGCTCGACTCGCGGGGCACGGGCCGCGTCTCGAACATCCTCGCGGCGCTCGACTGGGTGCTGGCCAACCGCACGCTCCACAACATCCGGGTGGTCAACCTGAGCCTCGGCACGGCGGCCGTCGAGTCTTACAAAGACGACCCCGTGTGTCAGGCGGTGAGGCGGCTGGTGGACGCCGGCCTCGTCGTCGTCGCCGCCGCCGGCAACAACGGCAAGGACGCGTCGGGCGAGAAGCTCTACGGCTACATCCACGCGCCGGGCAACGAGCCCTCGGCCATCACGGTCGGCGCGTCGAACACCTTCGGCACCGACTTCCGCTCGGACGACGGCGTCGCCACCTACTCCTCGCGCGGGCCGACCCGCAGCGGCGAGACCGGCCTGCTCGGCGTCCGCCGCCACGACAACCTCGTCAAGCCCGACCTCGTCGCCCCCGGCAACAAGATCATCGACGCCGCCGCCGAAGACAACTTCCTCCTGCGGACGAACCCCTCGCTCGACGCCGGCGTGAGCGAGGCCGACAGCCGCCGCATGATGTTCCTCAACGGCACCTCGATGGCGACGCCGATGGTGGCGGGCGCGGCCGCCCTGATGCTGCAAGCCAACCCCACGCTCACGCCTAATCTCGTCAAGGCGATCCTGATGTACACGGCGCAGCCGCTCGCCGGCTTCAACATGCTGGAGCAGGGCGCGGGGCAGTTGAACGTCGAGGGCGCGGTCCGCCTCGCGCGGCTCGTGCGCAAAGACCTCTCGGCGCTCACGCCGCTCGGCGCGCCGCTGCTGAGCGCGCTCGCGCCGCCCGCGCCGCGCACGACCATCGCCGGCCAGAGCTTCGCGTGGGCGCAGGGCATCATCGTGCGCCACGGCTACGCCTCCGGCGCCGAGCTCGTGACCCGCTACCAGAAGATTTACGGGCAGGGGGTGTTGGTCACCGACGGCGTCTTCGTCACCGACGGCGTGCTCGTCACCGACGGCAAGATGCTCTCGGCGGGCGTGCTCGTCACCGACCACGTGGTGACGAGCGGCGGCGGCCTGCTCGGCACGGGCACGGTCTTCCTCGGCGCCGGCGTGCTCGTCACCGACCACGCCTTCACGCACGACGGCGTGCTGGTGACGGACGGTCAGGTCTCGGCCGACACGGCGGCGCAGGCGCTCTCGGCCACGCTCGGCGGCGACCCGGCCGGCCCGACGCCGGTCGTCGAGGATTGCGGCGGCGGGCTGCTCTGTCAGTAGCGGCCGCGACGCGCGCGCGGGCGCGCACAACTGAAGGAGAGACGTGATGCTCCAGCCACGGAAGACAAGGAAGCCGGCTGCGCCCAGACCCCCTTCGGGCGGCCCGGCCCCGCTCGCCTACCCTTTGACCGAGCGCGACGGCGAGAGCGAAATCCTCGCCTTCCTCGCCGAGCGCCCCGTCCACACGGTCGTGATGAGCGGGCTGATCCGCGACAACGGGCTGGAAAGCCCCTTCAACCGCGGCTCGTTCTACGCCTGCCGCGGCGAGTCCGGCGCGCTCGAAGGCGTCGCGCTCGTGGGCCACGCCGTCCTGATCGAGGCGCGCACCCTCGGCGCGCTCAAGGCGTTCGCCGAGCTGGCGCAGGCGCACCGCGACGCGCACATGATCCTCGGCGAGCAGGAGGCGGTGGCGGGCTTCTGGGACTACTACGCCGAGACGGGCCAGCCGCCGCGCCTCTTCTGCCGCGAACTGCTCTACGAGCAGCAGTGGCCGGTGGTGGCCGCGCCGGCCGTCGCGGGCCTGCGCCCGGCGCGGCTCGCAGACCTCCCGCTCGTCCTCCCCGTCCACGCCCAGATGGCCGAGGCCGAGAGCGGCGTCAACCCGCTGGAGGCCGACCCGCACGGCTTCCGTTTGCGCTGCGCGCGCCGCATCGAGAGCGGCCGCGTGTGGGTCTTGGTCGAGGACGGCGGGCTGGTCTTTAAGGCCGACATCGCCTCGGACACGCCCGAGTGCGTCTACGTCGAGGGCGTCTACGTCGCGCCCGAGAGCCGCCGCCGCCGCTACGGGCTGCGCTGCCTGACGCAGTTGGGCCGGCACCTCCTCGGCCGCACGAAGATCGTCAGCGCCCTCGTCAACGAGGAGAACCGCCCCGCGCAGGCCCTCTTCCAGAAGGCCGGCTACAAGCTGCGCGGCCACTACGACACGATCTTTCTGAGGAAGGGAAGACGGTGAGGAAGTAGCCAGTAGCCAGTAGCGCCCCGCGCCGAGGCTGTTGACGCCGAGACGCGAACGACGCAAAAGAGACTGTTTTTCTACCGGCTACTGACTACTGTCTACTGGCTACTGACTACTGCTGTAGAGGTTTGCCGATGAGCAAGCAGCGTTTCGTGAAGGCGTACATGTGGGCGTTCATCGCGGCGGGCGCGGCGGTGTGCGCGCACGCGGTGTTCAACCTGCCGGTGGCGCGGCTCGACTTCCGCTTCGCGCTGCTGACGGCCGTGACCCTCGTCGTCAGCTCGCGCTGCTGCATCCCGATCCCGCGCACCACGGGCCAAATCTCCGTCTCCGACACCTTCATCTTCCTGACCATGCTGCTCTACGGCGGCGAGGCCGCGGTGCTGCTCGGCGCGGCCGACCTCTTCGCCGCTTCGCGCCTCGGGCGCGGCCGCTTCACGTGGTTCACCAGCGCCTTCAACGCCGCGATGATGGCCTGCTCGACCTTCGTCACCGTCCGCACGCTCGACCTCCTCTTCGGGACGCCGACGGCGCTGCCGGCCGGCGAGTTCTCGGCCGCCTTCGTCGCCGCGCTCTGCGTGATGGGCCTCGTCCAGTACGCCGTCAACTCCGGCATCGCCGCCGCGCACACCTCGCTCAAGGCCGGCGAGCCGCTGTGGGTCACGTGGCGGACGAAGTACCTCTGGACTTCGATGACCTACTTCGCGGGCGCTTACGCCGCGGGCCTCGTCGTCAAGCTCGACGACGTGGCCGGCGTCTACGCCCTCATCATCGCCACGCCCGTCATCGCCATCGTCTACCTGACCTACCACACCTACCTGCAAAACATCGAGGGCATGGCCGCGGCCGCCAAAGCCGAGGCCGCCGCCGAGGGCAAGGCCGAGGCCGCCGCGCAGGCCGCCGAGCAGGCGCGCCGCCACGTCGAGGAGCTGTCGCACTACATCGCCGAGCAGGAGCGCATCCGCGAGCAGTACGCGCAGATCGAGAAGCTGTCGGCGCTGGGCGAGCTGGCCTCGGGCGTCGCCCATGACTTCAACAACACGCTGGCCGGCATCCTCGGCCGCGCCCAACTCCTGCTCGGCACGAAAGACCCGGAGAAGGTCGAGGCCGGGTTGCAGCTCATCATCAAGACGGCGCGCGACGGCGCGAAGACCATCAAGCGCATACAGGACTTCGCGCGCCAGCGCCGCGACCACGACTTCCGCCCCGTCTCGATGGATCAAGTCCTGCTCGACGTGCGCGAGATCACGCGGCCCCGCTGGAAGAGCCGCGCCGAGGCGTCGGGCGTCCAGATCAGGCTGGAGCTGCAACTCGGCTCCGACTCGACGGCCGTGCTCGGCGACGAGTCCGAGCTGCGCGAGGTTCTGGTCAACATGGTCTTCAACGCCGTGGACGCGATGCCCGGCGGCGGGACGCTGACGCTCTCGACGCGCGAGCTGGGCGACAGCGTCGAGGTCTGCGTGAGCGACACCGGCACCGGGATGACCGAGGAGGTGCGCTCGCGCGTCTTCGACCCGTTCTTCACGACGAAGGGCAAGACCGGCCTCGGCCTCGGCCTCGCCGTCAGCTACGGCATCATCCGCCGCCACGAGGCGACCGTCGAGGTTCACTCCGAGGTCGGCCGCGGCACCACTTTCCGCATCAAGCTCCCGGCCGCGCAGGACGCGGCGCGGAGCGAGCCGGCGGGCGAGGTTCCGGCGCTCGCGCCCGCGCCCGCCGGGCCGAGCCGGACGCAGTTCCTCGTCGTCGACGACGAGGAGCGCGTGCGCGAGCTGCTGCGCGACATCCTCGAAACCGAGGGCCACCGGGTGACTCTGGCCGGCAGCGGCCACGAGGCCGTGGCCCTGCTCGCGCGCGCGAACTTCGACGCCGTCTTCACCGACCTCGGGATGCCGGGCATGAGCGGCTGGGAGCTGGCGCACGCCGTGCGCGAGCGCGACGCCGAAATCCCGCTCGCCGTCATCACCGGCTGGGGCGAGGCCGTCGGCTCGGCCGAGCAGCACGCCGCGCAGGTGGACTGGGTGGTCGCCAAGCCCTTCGACGCCGCGCAGATTCTCAACATCGCCCGCGAGGTCGCCAACCGCGCCGACCGCCCCGCGAAGATGGCCGCCGCTTAAAGGCGTGAATCGCCAAAGGCCGCGAGTCGCGAAGCGTAAATCGTGAGCCGTTAAAAAACTTGAGCGCCGCCGCGGGTCGAGTCACTCGGGCCGCGGCGGCGCTCGACGTGTCTTTCCGAGTCGCGGGCCGCGATTCACGGCCCGCGGCTTTGTTTCATCTATGGAACGTGCTATGACATCCCGTCGTAAAGCTTGGTTGGCCTCGCGCGCGCGTCCGACGGCGGAGAGAAACGATGTCAGATTCGACCGAAACCCTGAGCACTTCCGGAGCGCCCGCCGCGCCGCCGCCGGAGCCGGGGCTGTGGACGGCCGTGCGGCAGTCCGTGCGCGGCACGCACACGCACTACGACTACACCTCCGGCCCGCTCGGCCGCGCCATCCTGCTCCTCTCCGTCCCGATGGTTCTGGAGATGATCATGGAGAGCGTCTTCGCCGTCGTGGACGTTTTCTTCGTGGCGCGGCTCGGCCCCGAGGCGGTCGCGGCCGTCGGCATCACCGAGTCGATGCTGACGCTCATCTACACTTTGGCCATCGGCCTCGGCATCGGCGCGACGGCGATGGTCGCGCGGCGCGTCGGCGAGGGCGACCCCGAGGGCGCGGCCCACGCCGCCGGGCAGACGCTCGCGCTCGGCGTCATCGTCTCGGTCGTGCTCGGCGTGCTGGGCGTCGTCTTCGGGCCGCAACTGCTCAAGGTGATGGGCGCCTCGGACGCGGTCGTCGAGCGCGGCGGCGGGTTCACGCGCGTGATGCTCGGCGGCAACATGTCGGTGGTGATGCTCTTTCTGCTCAACGCCGTCTTCCGCGGGGCGGGCGACGCGGCCATCGCCATGCGCGTGCTGTGGCTGGCGAACGCCATCAACATCCTGCTCGGCCCGTGCCTCATCTTCGGCGTCGGCCCGTTCCCGGAACTCGGCGTGGCGGGCGCGGCCGTCGCCACCACCATCGGGCGCGGCACGGGCGCGCTCTACGCCTTCTCGCGCCTCGTCCGGCCCGGCGGGCGCATCCGGCTTGAGCGCCGCCACCTGCGGCTGGAGCCGGCGGTGATGGCGCGGCTCGTGCGCCTGTCGTCGTCGGCGACCTTTCAGGTCTTCGTCGGGATGGCGAGCTGGGTCGGGCTGTTCCGCATCCTCTCGGGCTTCGGCAGCGAGGCCGTGGCCGGCTACACCATCGGCATCCGCATCGTCCTCTTCGCGCTGCTGCCGTCGTGGGGGATGTCGAACGCGGCGGCGACTTTGGTGGGGCAGTCGCTCGGGGCGGGCAAGCCGGAGCGGGCCGAGGCCGCCGTGTGGCGCGCGGGCTTCTACAACATGCTCTTCCTCGGCGCCGTGGGCCTCTGCTTCGTCGTCTTCGCCGACCCGATCGTGGGGCTGTTTACGCACGCGGCGGCCGGGCCCGAGGCGCACCGCTACGGGGTCGACTGCCTGCGCATCGTCGCCAGCGGCTTCCTCTTCTACGCCTACGGCATGGTCATCACGCAGTCGTTCAACGGCGCGGGCGACACGTGGACGCCGACCGTCATCAACCTCTGCGTCTTCTGGCTGTGGGAGATTCCTTTGGCGGCGGCGCTGGCCTACGGGCTAGACCTCGGCCCGCGCGGCGTCTTCCTCGCCATCACCGTCTCGTTCTCGATCCTCGCCGTCGTCAGCGCCGTCGTCTTCCGCCGCGGGCGCTGGAAGACGAAGGCGGTTTAAAAGCCGCGAGCCGCCAGCCGAAAAGGCCGGCCGCCGGCCGGTCGTTTCGGGCGTTGTCGAAGCTCGGCGGGGCGCGATGACGGGCTTCGGCCGAGAGGCCGACGCGCGCCGGCGGCGATTCAGGGCACGAGGAGTTTTATGTTCGACAAACTGGTGGAGCAGAAGATCAGGGAGGCGCAGGCGGCCGGCGAGTTCGACCGGCTCGAAGGCGCGGGCCGCCCCGTCAACCTCGACGCATACTTCGCGACGCCCGCGGAGCTGCGCGCCGGTTACGCCGTCCTCAAGAACTCGGGCGTCGCCCCCGAGGAGGTGCAACTGCTGAGGGAGGCCGACGAGCTGAAGCGCGCCCTCGAGGCGTCGGCCGACGCGGCCGAGCGCGAGCGTTTGGCCCGCCGCCTCGCCGAGTTGCGGCTCAAGTACGACCTGCTGGTCGAGCGCGGCAGGGGCCGCAGGGCCGCCGAGTAGGGCGTCTCCCGCGGCCCGCGGCCCTCACCCGGACGCCCCGCGCGGCCTCACGAACCCGCCGATTCTCCCGCATTCGCCGCCAAAATGTCTCCGCCCGGCGGGTGACGCGCCCGGCCGCCGCGGCGTATCCTGTGGCCGCCCGCCCGCGCCCGCCCCGGCCCGATTTTTTCTGAAACCTTTGGCCGGGGCGCGCCACTAACACGGCGGTGTCAGATGATGAAGTTGCCGGCGATAGACATGATGGAAGTGGAGACGGGTCAGCCGGGCGCGTACACTGGGGCCCTGATGAACAGCACCGAGGAACTGGTGGCGCGCGTCCGGGGCGGCGACGAGGAGGCTTTCCGCCTCATCTTCGACCGCTACGCGCGGCCGCTCCTCAGCTTCATCTACGACATGGTCGGCGAGCGCGAGCTGGCCGAAGACCTGACGCAGGAGACCTTCGTCCGCGCCTACAAGGGCCTCTCGGGGCTGCGCGACGAGGCGCGGCTCTCGACGTGGCTCTTCTCCATCGCCAAGAACGTCGCCCGCGAGTCTTTGCGCACGCGCCGCCGCCACGCCGGCCACGTCGAGTTGGACGACGACGAGGTGGTCTTCGAGCTGCACGACGAGCGGCCGTCGCCGGCCGGCGACCTGCTCGACAAGGAGTTGAGCGGGGTCATCCGGCGGGCGCTCTCGAAGCTGGACGAGGACAAGCGGCTCGTTTTCACTCTGAAGGTCTTCCAGCAGCGCAGCTACGAGGAGATCGCGGAGATCACGGGCTTCTCCGTCGGCAAGTTGAAAACGGATTTGCACCGGGCGCGCGCCGAGATGCGCCGCCGCATCGGCCCTTATCTCGGGGGTGAGCAGTGATGAGATGCGAAGACTGCCTCTCGGTCGTCGAGGAGTATTTCGACGGCGAGCTGGAGACGAAACAGACCGAACGGGTGAGCGCGCACATGGCGGCCTGCGCCGACTGCGCCGCGGCCCTCGACGCGCTCTCCTTCGAGCAGGACATCTACCTGCGCTACGAGCGCGAGGCGGAGGTCACGCCCGCGCTCTGGCAGCAGGTGCGGGCCGGCGTCGGGCGGCTCGACGAGGCCGAGAAGGCCACGCGGCCGGCGTCCCCGCTCGCCCGCCTGCGCGGACGGCTCGCGGCCTCGCTCTCGGCGCTCGCCCCGCGCGCGGCCTTCGCGCCCACGCTCGCCCTGCTCGTCTTAGGCGTCGCCCTCGGCGCGCTCTGGCTCTCACGCACGCCCGACCACAGACCCGCGCCCGAACTGGCCTCGAACCCCGCGCCCGAGGGGCGGGCCGCCGCGCCGCCGGCCGCGCAAACGAACACGCCGGCCGCCGTTAACGACAACGGCACGTCGAATAAGTCGAACCAGCCCGCGCCCGCCCGCGGCGCGGCGGGCCTCGAAGGCGCGGCCGGCGTGCGCTTCGTCAACGCGGGCGGCGTCAACGCGGCCGTCGTTAACCCCGCCGCCGCCGCGCGCCGCGCCCCCGCGGCTCCGGCCCCCGCACCGCCCCCGCCCGCCGACCACCTGCGCGAGCCGGAGCTGCTCGCGGCCGCCGCCGCGGAGTCGCCGGCCGTGGACGACGTGGTGGCTGCGGCCGGCGTGCGCCTGCTCGACCCCGAGGAGAAGGAGATGGCGCGCCACCTCGAACAGGCGCAGGCCCTGCTGCGCTCGTTCCAGAACGAAGCGCCCGAGACGGACGCCGTCGCGCTCGCCTACGAGCGCCGCCTCTCGCGCAGGCTGCTCGAAGAGAACGCCTCGCTCCAGCTCGGGGCCGAGACGGCCGGCCGGGAAGAGAGCAAGCAGGTGCTCGACACGCTGGAGCCTTTCCTGCTCGACATCGCGAACCTGCGCGACAACGCGTCGCGCGACGAGGTGCGCTCGATCAAGGAGCGCATGAGGAAGAGGGAGATCATCGCCGCGCTGACCGTGTACTAGGAGGGGCCGCGGCCGGCGTTCAGCTTCCCCCCGTTTTCATCAAGCAATAAATTAAGGAAGAACAGCCATGCAGACACTCATCACCCGCCGTCAGACCTCCCGCGCCCCCCGCCTCTGGCCGGCGCTCGCCGCCGCCGCGGGCCTCGCGCTCGCGCTCGCGGCCGCGCCCGCCGCGGCCCGCGCTCAGGCCCGCGAGATGCTCAACCGCCTCGCGCAGTCGGCCGGCACGGCCGACGGGGCCAGCGGCGTCTTCACCCTCGGCCGCACGCAGCTCGACGAGGGCAAGTACGATCAGGCCATCGACACCTTCAACAACTTCATCGAAGCCTACCCGGCCCACCGCAACGTGGACGCGGCCTACTACTGGCTCGCCTACTCCTTCGAGAAGAAGAACATGCTGCGCGAGGCCGACGCCGCGCTGGCCCGCTTCGCCGAACGCTTCCCCAAGTCCGAGTGGGCCTCCGACGCCAACAAGCTCAAGGTCAAGGTCAAGGCCAAGATCGACCCGCAGGGCGCGAACGTCCCCGACGGCGACACCGAGCTTAAGATCATCGCGCTCCAAGCCCTCTGCCAGAACGACCGCGCGCGCTGCTCGACGCTCATCGCCGAGACCCTGCGCTCGTCGTCCGCGCCGCGCGTCAAGGAGGCGGCCATCCTCCTGCTCGGCCGCTACGGCGGGCCGGAGGCCGTGCCCACGCTCATCCAGATGGCGCGCTCCGAGTCGGACGCCAAACTGCGGATGCGCGCCATCGCCTCGCTCGGCCGCACGGGCGACGAGCGCGCCCTCGACGTGCTGCGCGAGATCGCCCTCTCGCCGACCTACGCCGACGAAAGCCCGGCCGACTCGGCCATCCACGCCCTGCGCGAGCACGAAAGCCCGCGCGCCGTCGCCGCGCTCGGCGAGGTGATCCAGAACGGCAGGAACCTCGCGGCGCGCCAGCACGCCGCCTCGCTGCTCAGCCAGCGGCCGGGCGAGCCGGTCGTGGACGAGCTGTTCCGCCTCTACGACGCCGTGCAGGACGTGCAGGTCAGGAAGTACATCGTCGCCGGCCTCGGCCACCGCCGCAGCGCGCGCGCGGCCGCCCGCCTCGTCGAGATCGCGCGCACGGCCGGAGACCTTGAGCTTCGCAAGACGGCGGTGCGCGCCATCCCGAACCGCGGCGAGGAGCAAGACCTCGACGTGCTCATCACGCTCTACGACGCCGAGCGCGACGCCGAGCTGAAGGACTACCTCCTCGCCAGCATCGGCCACTACAAGCACCGCCGCTCCTACGACAAGCTGATGCAGGTCGTGCGCAACAACGCCGAGCCGCTCGAACGCCGCAAGCGGGCCATCAGCATCCTCAGCCGGAGCAAAGACCCCGAGGTGATGAAGTTCCTCGAAGGCGTGCTCAACGGCCGTTGACACGCCCGGCGCGCGGGGCGACTTTAAACGCCCCGCGCGCCGCCACGACTCCCGCCCCGCGAACGCAGAACAGACCGCCCCCGCCGTCGAAGCCCTCCGGAGAGAGGGCCGGGCGGAGTGTCGTCTCAGGAGGAGAATCATGCTCGCAACGTTGACAGTCTTCCTGCTGATGCTCGCGCCGCCGCCGCAGCAGGAGCAGCGCTTCACGCCCGTCGAGGGCGCGGGGTTGCAGGCCAAGCAGGAGGCGGCCGTGAGGCAGGCGGCCGCCGCCGGCCAGACGCGCTTCTGGACGGCCCACGCCTTCGACGTGCGGCCCGGCGTGGTCGTCGATTTCGAGGTCGTCAACGCCGACGGCCGCACCTACATCTCCGACGGCACGTTCGACGGGTCGAGCTGGGACGGCCCCGGCCTCGACCCCGCGATCGAGACGCGCAACCTCGCCGTCTTCCTCCTGCGCGAGGGCGCGCGCGGCGACATCGTCCGCGTCGAGGTCTACAACCTCGCGCGGCGGCGCGAGTACGCGGGCCACCCCGTCTACTGGGCCGGGCGCGCGTCGAACGAGGAGAGCCTGAGCTTCCTGCGCGGCCTCGTCGACGCGGCCCGCTCGCCCGAGTTGGCGGCGGCCGCCGTCTGCGCCGTCGCGCTGCACGACGACCGCCGCGTGCCCGACATCCTGACCGCGGTCGCGCGCTCCGGCGCCGACGAGCGCGTGCGCGCGCAGGCCGTGCGCTCGCTCGGCCACCACCCGCCCACGCCGGCCGCGCGCGACTTCCTCGCCGCCCTCGCCCGCGACGCGCGCGAGCCGCACGAGGTGCGCCGCTCCGCCATCACCGCCTACGGCCGCGCCCGCGACGCGCAGGCGCTCGCGTTCCTCCAGAGCCTCTACGACCAGCTCAACGACCGCGAGCTGAAGCGGCGCGTGCTCTCGTCGCTGCGCGAGAACGAGAACCGCGACGCGGCCGTCGGCCTCCTCATCCGCGTGGCGACGCAGGACGCGGACCGCGAGCTGCGTCGGCGCGCGCTGGCGCAGCTCGGCGAGGTCGCCGGCGAGCGCGCGCTCGGCACCCTGCGCGAGACGGCCTCCAGCCCCGACGCCGACGTGGAGTTGCAGAAGCAGGCGCTCCACGCCATCAGCCGGCGCCCCTCGGCGGAGGCCGTGCCTCTGCTCATCAGGGCCGCGCAGACGCACGCGCGCCCCGAGATACGCAAGCACGCGCTCGTCCTGCTCGGCCGCAGCGGCGACCCCGCGGCCGTCGAATTCCTCCGCGCCTTCCTGACGAAGTAGAACCCTCCCTCGCGGCGCGGCGGCCCCGCGGCGGCCACGTCCGAAGCCCGCGCGCCTCTGCCCCCGTGGCTCGCCCGCGCCCACTCCTCCGGGCGCGGGTCGGGGGCCGGGGCGCGCGGCGCTTCAACCCGTCTCCCCACCCCGCCCGAGACAGCCCCGAGTTCCGAGTCGCGAGTTATCAACCCCCGCTCGTCTTGCCCGCGCGCCGCCGCTCGCGTTACTGTTCGGCAGTCGTCTTTAACTCGGAACACGAAACTCGAAACGCGCATATGGCTGTGATGGAGATCGTCGAGTACCCGGCGCGGGTGCTCAAGGAGGTGGGCGAACCCGTGTCGGAGTTCGGGCCGGGGCTGGAGCGTCTGGCGGCCGACATGTTCGAGACGATGTACGCGGCCGAGGGCGTCGGTCTGGCCGCGCCGCAGGTGGGCCTCTCGTTGCGCCTCTTCGTGATGGACTGCGACGGGATCAGGCTGGTGGCGGCCAACCCCGAGATTCTCTCGGCCGAGGGCGAGCAGCAGGGCGAGGAGGGCTGCCTGTCGGTCGGCAAGGTTCACGCGCCGCTCGCGCGCGCGGCCCGCGTCCGGCTGCGCGCGCAGGACGCCAGCGGCCAGACCTTCGAGCGCGAAGCCGAGGGGCTCGCCGCGCGCTGCTTCCTCCACGAGACCGACCACTGCGACGGCCTCCTCTTCATCGACCACCTCTCGCCCCTGCGCCGCGACATGGTCAAACGCCGCTTCCAGAAGATCAGGAGGTGGAGGTGAAGAAGGGCGCCGGGTGCCGGGGAAGACGATGATGCTTCCCCGACACCCGGCACCCATTACTTGTTGACATCCCTTCCGGCAAGCTGCTACAAAGCGCGCGAAGCCCAGACCTCACGCTCGGCTGCGGCGGCTCACCGACGGGCCGCAGGGACGGCGACCCTCACCACCGCGCCTCACCGCGATTTCGCTCGGACACTTCGTCTCTGCCGGAACGAGAGGTCGCACAGCCTTGCTCCCACAGCTCCGCGCGCTCACGCAGGCCACGCAGCCGACGCCGCTGCGCCACTTCGTCGGGCAGACCTTCTCAGACCTGACCCGCCTGCTCGGCTACCTCGACGCCGCCGATGCCGCCGCCGCCTCGGGCGAAGAGGCGCAGCCGCTCTTCTCGATCATCCACGGCGAGGCCCTGAGCCTCGCCGACTCGATGGAGGCGCGCCGCGCCGAGGGCTACGTCCCGGCGCCGCTCGCCGAGGCGCTGGAGAGCGCGGCCTTCGCCGTCCGCCATGAACTGCGCCGCGTCTTCGACCGCGAGCTGGCGCGCCCCGAAGAGGCGGACGCCGACGGCCGCCGCGCCCGCGCCGGCGACGCCGCCGAGGTCTTGCGCAACTGCTTCCAGCAGGCCACCGTCATCGTCGCGCACGCGCTCGACGACGCCGTCAGCGACGTGAGCCTTTTCGGCGACATCCAGCTCAGGCGCGAGAAGTCACAGCGGCTCTGCGAAGACCTCACGGCGCTGCTCCGGCTCATCCGCCACACCGAGCAGGAGTTCACGCCGCAGGCGCTCTCGCTCTTCGTGATGCGCCTACAGGACTTCCGCCTGCGCAGCATGCGCTACCTGATGCAGAAGGACTGGGCGATGGTCGAGAGCTTCGCCGCGCAGGTTCCCGGCCTCCACTCCGAGCGCGCCGTCCGCGCCTTCCTCCACCAGTTCGGCAGCTACCTCGAACTCCTCCTCAGCCACGTCCGCATGCGCGCCGTCCTCGCCGCCTGAAAGTTTCGAGTTTCGAGTTACGAGTTCGCACCGCGCGAGTCGAATGGTTCAACGCACGCCGCCCGAACTCGAAACTCGAAACTCGAAACTTCTTTTCCCGTCCCCTCGGCCGCGAGGATCGAGGGGTTGACGACGACGATGTAGGCCATCGTGAAGAACGTCGTCACGCCCGCGATCAGCTCGGTGCGGACGCTCGTCGCGCGCTCTGCTTCATCGCCGGCCGTCGCTCGTCGGTCGTGTCCCATGAAGTTTTTTCGCCGGTTGAAAAGGGGCGGGCGAGACTGTAACATTTTCGCCGCCGAGATGAACACCGCCCTAGCCACAGAGACCCGCGCCGGCTCGCCGCTCGAACACAGCCTCCGCCCGCACTTCAAAGCGCTCGCCCGGTTCGATTCGACGAAGGCGCTCGCCGCCTCAAGCCTCTACGCGCGTCTGCGGCCCGAGGTGGAGCGCGTGCTCGGGGCGGTCGTCCGCGAGGACTTCCGCGCGCGGGGCGAGGAGGCCCGGCCGTCGCTGCGCGCGACCGCGTGGAACGTGGAGCGCGGGGCGCGGCTCGAAGGCGTCGCCGCCGCCCTCGGCCGCCACGAGGTTTTGCGCGAGAGCGACGTGCTGCTGTTGACCGAACTCGACTACGGCATGGCGCGCTCGGGCAACCGGCGCGCGGCGCGCGAGCTGGCGCGCGCGCTCGGCATGGCTTACGCCTTCGCGCCGTGCTACGTGGCGCTGACGAAGGGCAACGGGCTGGAGAGCGGGGCGGAGGGGGAGAACGAGGAGGCGCTGCACGGGAACGCGGTGCTGGCGCGCTGGCCCATCGCGCGCGCGTGGTCGGTGGCGCTGCCGAACGGCAAGGACAAGATGCGCGGCGCGGAGAAGCGTCTGGGGAGCCAGCGCGCGGTCGTCGCCGACGTGGCGCACCCTTCGGGCACTCTGCGCGCCGTCAGCCTCCACCTCGACGCGCATTCGAGCCAGCGGCACCGCGCGCGGCAGATGAAGATCGTGCTCGACTTCGTCGAATCTTTAACCCCGCGCCTGCCGGTCTTAATCGGCGGCGACTGGAACACCTCGACCTACGACTCGCGCCACTCGCTCTACTCCATCCTCGGCTTCTGGCGGCGCGTGCTGATGGGCGTCGGCCACGTCATCGAGAACCACTACCTGCGGCCCGAGCGTTGGTTCGAGCGCCGCCTCTTCCGCGAGCTGGAGCGGCGCGGCTACGCCTACCGCGAACTGAACGAGCCGGGCGCGGGCACGCTCCACTACGACGTGAAGGACTTGGCGGCGAACACGAACATGGCCGACTGGGTTCCGCGCTGGTGCTTCCGCTTCATCGAGTGGGCGCTTCAAGACCACGGCGGGCGCTGCTCGCTCAAGCTCGACTGGTTCGCCGGCCGCCGGCTCGCGCCCGACGACGCCAACCCGCCGCGCGTCGTCTCGGACGCGCGCGGCCCCGCCGGAGAGGCGCTCTCGGATCACGACCCGGTCGTAGTTGATTTCGTGTTGCGGTAGGCTCGCCAATCAAAACAGGGCCGCGGGCGGCGGCGGGCGGGTTGAGTTCGGTTAACGTCAACCCGCCCGCCGCCGCCCGCGGCCCTGTTCGCGCTTGCGCTATTCGTCTTCGGAGGTGAACGCGTGGTAGGCGGCGGCCGCGGCGAGGCCGCCGGCGACGTACCAAGCGACGGTCATGGCCTGCGTGGCGGGCGTCTCGGTGGGCTGGCGGCCGAGCCCGAGCGGGCCGGGCAGGAAGACCGCGCCGAGGCCGGCGGCGAGGCCGAGGAGCGCGCCGTTGCGCAAGGCGTCCTCGCGCGGGCCGAGGCCGACGAGGCTGTAGTAAGCGGTGTTCGAGACGAGTTCGCCGACGAGCGCGGCCTCGTGCAGCGGGATGGGCGGCTCGGCGTCCACGGCGCGCATCGTCTTGGCGATGGCGCGCATCCCGAGCACGTCCACCCGCGGCGCGCTCTCGGGCGCGAGCCGCCGCGCCGTCTCGTGTATCAGCGTGAGCGCGACCGCGCCCACCAGACCGCTTCCCAGAGCCTTCAGCATCAGCGCCTCCTTGAAGAGCCTTGAATCGTCAATCGTCAATCGTGAATAGTTTCGGGGGGCCGGACTGAACTGTAAACCGGAACGCGGCGAAAGGACAACCCTTTCGATTTGCGATTCACGATTTACGGTTCAAGGCTTCTGTTCCCCCGCGGCGGCCGTGCGCGTCTCGCCCGCGCCGGCGAGCCGCGCGAGGAGGGCGCGCAGGTCGGAGGGGGCGGGCAGGCGGAAGCGGGCGCGCGATTCGTGCTCGCCGACGTGGATCGTCCAAGCGTCTTCGGGGAGGCGCGCGAAGAGGTCTTCGTCGGTGCGGTCGTCGCCGGCCGCGAGGCAGAAGTCGGGGTCGGGCGCGAGACGCGCGAGCGCCTCGCCCTTGTTGGCCCACGACGGCTTGACCTCGACGATCTTCTGGCCGCGGAAGGCGCGCAGCTCCGTCTCGGCCAAGAGTTGTTCGAGCGTGGAGACCAACTCGTTGGCGAGCCACGCGCCGAACTCCGGGTCGGCCATCCGGTAGTGCCAGACGAGCGCGAACTCCTTCTCCTCGACCAAGCTGCCCGGCGTGCGATCCACGAAGTGCTCGAAGACCGGCCGCACGCTCTCCTTCCACGCCGCGTCGCGGGTCGCGCGCAGCGGCTCCCACGCCGCCGGGCCCGGCGCGCGCACCGTCGCGCCGTGCTCGGCCGCGAGCCAGAGCCCTTTCACGCCGCCGAACCAGCGTTCGAGGTCGGCGCGCGTCCGGCCCGAGATGAGGACGACGGTGTTCGCGGGGTCGGCCGCGAGCTGTTCGAGCAGCGGCGGGAGGTCGGGCGGCGGGACGGCCTCGCGCGGCAGCTTGGAGAAGCCGACGAGCGTGCCGTCGTAGTCGAGCAGCAGGTGGCGCGCGCGGGCGCGGCGGTAGGCGGCGACGAACTCGCCCTCCGGCAGCGGGCGCGGCTTACGCGCGTGGCGCTCGGAGCGGGCCGCGGCCGACTCGGTCAGGTTACGGACGAAGCGCTCGCCCCACGCGAAGACGTTGTTGCGGACGACGCGCGCGTGGAGCGCGGCCATGCGCTCGCGCCGCTCCTCCTCCGGCGTCTCCAGCGCGCGGCGGACGGTGTCGGCCATCTGCTCCTCGTCGTAGGGGTTGACGTGGAACGCCTCGCCCATCTCGGAGGCCGCCCCGGCGAACTCGCTCAAGACCAGCGCGCCCGCCCCCCCGCGCTGGCAGGCGACGTACTCCTTGGCGACGAGGTTGAGGCCGTCGCGCAGCGGCGTCACCCACGCGAGGTCGGCCGCCGCGTAGAGCGCGGCCAACTCCGAGCGGGCGAGGCCGCGGCGCATGTAGACGATGGGCGTCCAGTCGGGCGTCGAGAACTCGCCGTTGATCTGGCCGACGAGCGAGTCGACCTCGCCGCGCAGCTCCTCGTACATCGGGACGGCCTCGCGCGAGGGCACGGCGACCTGTATGAGCACGGCGCGCCCGCGCAAGTCCTCGGCCTCGCGCAGCAGGCGGCGGAAGGCGCGCAGCCGCTCGGGGATGCCTTTGGTGTAGTCGAGGCGGTCGACGCCGAGCAGGACGTGGCGGCCGCGGTAGCGCTCGCGGAGTTTGCTGAGGCGGCGGCGCGTCTCCCCGTCCGAGTCGAGCAGGTCGGTGAACTCGCGCGGGGCGATGCCGATGGGCAGCGCGTCGAGGCGGACGCGGCGGCCGCCGTGCTCGACCGTGTCCATGCGGCTCTCGACGCCGAGCACGCGCAGCGCCGACGAGCGGAAGTTTTGCAAATAACTGTAGGTGTGAAAGGCGAGGTAGTCGGCGCCGAGCAGGCCCTGCAAAAGCTCCTCGCGCCGCGGCAGCAGGCGGAAGACCGAGGAGGAGGGGAAGGGGATGTGGAGGAAGAAGCCGACGCGCGCGTCGGGCACGGCCTCGCGCAGCAGGCGGGGCAGGAGCATCAACTGATAGTCGTGAACCCAGACCACGTCGCCGGGCCGCAGCCGCTTGACCACCTCGTCGCGGAAGCGCTCGTTGGCCTCGCGGTAGGCGCGCCAGTGCTCGGGGTCGAAGCTGAGGAGGATGGGGAAGTGGTGGAAGAGCGGCCAGAGCGCCTGATTCGAGAAGCCCTCGTAGTAGCCGCGCGCCACGTCGGCCGGGAGGTCTACGGCGAAGTAGCCGTCCTGCGACGCCCAGCGTTCGAGGAGCCGGCGGCGGCGCGTGTCCGCGGGGTCGCTCGCGTCGCCCGACCACCCGACCCAGATGCCGCCCGACTCTTTGAGCAGCGGCCCCATCGCCGTCGCGAGGCCCCCCGTGCTGCGCTCGGTGCGCCACCCGTCGCCGGCGCGCTTCAGAGTGAAGGGCAGCCGGTTCGAGACGACGACGAGCCGGCCCTCTCCCGCGAGGCCGGCTCCGGCGGCCCCGCCCTGTCCCTGAGTCTCCGGCGTCACGCGCCCTCCGGTTCGAGCAGGAACCAGTAGAAGCCCCAGCGCGCGAGGGCGAGCTGGTAGGGGGCCGAGGTGATGGCGGGGAAGCGCGTCTTGCCGAGCATCTCGACGGGGACGCGCCCCGCGAACTCGGCCAGCTCCAGCTCGACCGGCTGCGCGAACTGCGAGAGGTTGAAGACGCAGAGCACGGTCTCGCCCTCGTGCTCGCGGACGAAGGCGAAGATTTTGCGGTTCGCCGGCTTGACGAACCTCATCGAGCCGCGGCCGAAGACGTGGTGCTCCTTCCGCAGGTAGAGCATCTGCCGCATCCAGTTCAGCAGCGACGAGTCGAAGCGCATCTGCGACTCGACGTTGACCGAGGCGTAGCCGTAGACGGGGTTGTTGATGACGGGGAAGTAGAGCTTCTCGAAGTCGGCCTTCGAGAACCCGGCGTTGCGGTCGGAAGACCACTGCATAGGGGTGCGCACGCCGTCGCGGTCGCCGAGGTAGATGTTGTCGCCCATCCCGATCTCGTCGCCGTAGTAGAGGAAGGGCGAGCCGGGCAGCGAGAAGAGGAGGCCGTGGAGCAGCTCGATGCGGCGGCGGCTGTTCTCCATGAGCGGGGCGAGGCGGCGGCGGATGCCGACGTTGAGGCGCATCCGGCGATCCTTCGCGTACTCGCTGTAGAGGTAGTCGCGCTCCTCGTCGGTGACCATCTCGAGGGTCAGCTCGTCGTGGTTGCGGAGGAACATGCCCCACTGGCAGTTGGCGGGGATGTCGGGCGTGCGCTCCAGAATCTCGACGATGGGGCGGCGGTCTTCCTGCCTGAGCGCCATGAAGAGGCGCGGCATGATGGGGAAGTGGTAGTTCATGTGGAACTCCGCCCCGCCGCCGAAATACTCGACCACGTCCTCGGGCCACTGGTTGGCCTCGCCGAGCAGCAGCACGTTCCGGTGGCGGGCCTCGACGTGGGCGCGCAGCCGCTTGAGGAAGTCGTGCGTCTCGGGCAGGTTCTCGCAGTTCGTGCCCTCGCGCTCGTAGAGGTAGGGGACGGCGTCCACGCGGAAGCCGTCGAGGCCGAGGTCGAGCCAGTAGTCGCAAACGTCGAGGATGGCCTGCTGGACTTCCGGGTTGTCGTAGTTGAGGTCGGGCTGGTGGCTGAAGAAGCGGTGCCAGTAGAAGCCTTGGGCGCCCTCGTGCCACGTCCAGTTCGACTTCTCGGTGTCGGTGAAGATGATGCGCGCCTCGGCGTAGCGGTTCGGGTCGTCCGACCAGACGTACCAGTCGCGCTTCGGCGAGTCGGGCGAGGAGACGGCCTCCTGAAACCACGGGTGCGAGTCCGAGGTGTGGTTGACGACGAGGTCGGCGATGACGCGGATGCCGCGCGCGTGGGCCGCGTCCAAGAACTCCTTGAAGTCCTCGGGCGTGCCGTACTCGGGCAGGATCGAGTAGTAGTCGGCGATGTCGTAGCCGCCGTCGCGCAGGGGGCTGGGGTACATCGGCAGCAGCCAGATGCAATCGACGCCGAGCCACTGCACGTAGTCGAGCTTCTCGGTCAGCCCGCGGAAGTCGCCGATGCCGTCGCCGTTCGAGTCGTAGAAGCCGCGCACGTAGATTTCATAAAAGACGGCGTCCTTGTACCACAAAGGGTCTTCGCGCAGTTTGACGGCCTCACCCATCGGCCCCAACCCTCCTCGTCCGAAACGGTTTTTAGCGTGTGATGAGCAAGATAGCGGGAACGCGGCGGGAAAGGCAAGAGGGGAGGCAAGTAAGAATTAAGAATTAAGAATTAAGAATGGTGTGCCGGGGAGTCTCGCAGGCCCCGACCCGCGCGCACCCTCCTTCACCGGAACGGCGCGCCCGCGGGGGCTTGAAAGCTCCTTTCGCGGGCACGCCGTTTTTAATTCTTAATTCTTAACTCTTGACTAGCTTCAGCCCGAAGTGGTGGCCGACGATCTCCATCCGGTTCCGCAGGTAGAAGCGGTGCGCGCCGAAGCGCTGCACGCCCGAATCGAGGTGGAACTCCTCGCAGCCCCGGCGCGCGGCGTGCCCGAGCAGCCAGTCGAAGAGTTTCTGCCCGTGGCCGCGTGAGCGCTCGCCGCTCTGCGTGACGAGGTCGTCAACGTACATGAACCGCCCCCACGCCAGACACTCCGAGACGCGCACCCCGGCCACGGCCCGCACCTCGCCCGCGTCTTCGAGGAAGATCAACTCGTAGCCGGCGAGCTCCTGCTGCCTCCTGACGCGGCGCACGAACTCCGCCTCGCCCAAGTGCGGGCGCAGCTCCGACATGACGACGAAGCAGCCGGCGATCTCTTCGTCCGACTCGGCGATCCTGATGTTCATCCTTCGACCTCGCGGCACGGCATCCGACCCAGAGCGCGCGCCACCTTAACGGATTCGCCGGCCCGCCCCAAGTGCCACTTGCGCGCGCCCGCGCGGGGCCAATTTTCTCGGCCGCGGCCCCGCCTCCGTGCATCCCCCGAACCCTTCGGGCCCGCCGCACTGTGGTTACCCACAGGCCGGAGCGGCGTGGCCTCACGCGCCGTCGCTGTTCGCACCCGTCTCTCCCGCGGCCCGCGGCCGGAAGATAATCGTCGAGGAATTTTTGATTCGCGGTCGGTAGTCGCCAGTCGCCGGTCGTCAGTTTCCGGTTTTTGTTTTTACCGACGGCTGACGACTAAACCAAAAATTACGCCGTGGCGAGACAAGGCGTTGGCAGTCGTGATAGCTTTAACGCGCACCACCCGACACGCGCGCCGCCGCCCGCGGGCGCGTCACCTCCCCGGCTTCCTCCGCGGAGGGTTCCGAGGGGCACACAACACGCCCGGCGACGACCTTCGCCGGGGCCGCACGGCGGCCCGCCGCCGCCCGACGCAGAACGTCCGACAGATGCGCCTCCCCCAAAGCGCCACGCTCGGCCTGCTCTTAATCGCCGCGCTCACCTCAGGCTCGTGCCAGCGCGCCGCGCCCCGCGCCGCACGCGCCGAGGGCCGCCCCGCCGCCGCGCGCGAGGCGTCGCGCCCCGCCCCGGCCGACGCCGCCGCGCCCGCCGACTCCGACCGCGACGGCATCCCCGACCCCGCCGAGCTGCGCGCCTTCTCCGACCGCGAAAACTTCCGCCGCTGGTTCACCGGGCTGGCCGAGATGCAGTTCTACGCGCCCAGCCCCGAGTGGAACGAGGGCCAGAGGGACTGCGCCGGCCTCATCCGCTTCGCGTGGCGCGAGGCGCTGCGCGCGCACGACCGCGCGTGGTTCCAGAGGATGGGCGCGGGCTACGAGCCGCTCGCGGCCGACGTGCGCGCTTACACGCTGGGACGCGGCCCGCTCGGCGAGAAACTTTTCCGCACGGCCCCCGGCGCGTTCGGCAAAGCCGACTTGGACGAGGGCCGCTTCTCCGAGTACGCCGACGCGCGCACGCTCAAGGAGTTCAACTCCGAGTTCGTCGGCCGCGACCGCGACCGGGCCGAACCCGGCGACCTGCTCTTCTTCCGCCAGCCGTGGGCGCAGCAGTACCCGTTCCACGTCATGCTCTTCCTCGGGCCGGCGCGCGTCGATGCGGACGGCGCCGGCGACTGGGTCGTTTACCACACCGGCTCTTCGCCCGCAGACCCCGGCGAAGTCCGCAAGGTGCGCCTCTCCCTGCTCGACCGCCACCCCGACCCGCGCTGGCGGCCGCTCGCCTCGAACCGCAACTTCCTCGGCTTCTACCGGCTGAAGATACTCAAGTAGGCGGTGGCGGCAGAGAGACCTTTATGAATCGTGAGGTGGTCATGGCCGCGTCAGCATCCACGGCGCGGAGCCTGCTGTCTACTGACTACTGTCTGCCGTCTACTCCTTCGGAGCGCCTATGTCACGTCGCACACTGACCGCCGCCGCCGTTTACGTCGCCGCCGTGCTGCTCGTCGCCGCCTTCGTGGTGCTGCGCGTGAAGACGGGCCACCGCTTCGCGGCCCAGACCGCGCCCGACGTGCTGCCCGAGCGCACCGTGACGCCGCCCGACGAGCACGCCAAGCCCTTCTTCTCGCTCCACACGGGGCGCACGTGGGCGACGACCGACCGCGCGCGGCTCTCGGTCAACTACCGCGGCCTCGACAGCCTCGACTTCCGCGTCTACCGCGTCAAAGACCCGGTCAAATTCTTCCGCCAGCTCGACAACCCGCATCAGGTCGGCGAGGACGAGCAGGCCGAGGTCGGCAAGTCCATCGAGCGCAAGCCCGACTTCCTCGAAAAGCTCCGCCGCTTCAAGAGCCTCGTCTACGGCGCCATCAAGCGCTACGTCCGCGCGCAGACGGCCAACTCCGCGCGCAAGGGCTTCAACGAGCGCTTCCGCCAGACCGACGAGGACGACACCAGCAACCGCACGCCGCTCTCGGTCGCCGACTACGCGCGCGTGCCCCTGCTCAACCCGGATCAGATGGTCAGCAGTTGGCGCGAGAAGTTGCCGCCGCTCGAAGACGTGTACGACCAGCGCACCATCAGCTTGGGGCGGCGCGAGCCGGGCGTCTATCTGGTCGAGGCCGTCGGCGGCGATCTGCGCGCCTTCGGCATCGTCGTCGTCACCGACATCCTCACCGTGCAGAAGACCGCGCCCGACGGCTCGATGTACGTCTACGCCGTTGACCGCCGGACGGGCGCGCCGCGCGAGGGCGTCCGCGTCCTCGTCGCGCGCGGCAAGCAGGACGCCGCCGCCGGCACGACCGACGCGCAGGGCTTGTTGAAGCTCGCCGTCAGGCAGCCGAAGCCGGGCGGGGAGGGGGAAGAGGAGGCGGCCGAGGGCGAGGGGGGCGGGGAGGGCGGAGACGGCGAGGCGGTGGACGAGGAGCCGGTCAGCGACTCGTACCTCGTCATGGCCGCCTCCGGCGAGAACTTCTCCATCTCCGACCTCGACTCGTACTACTTCGGCGGCGGCGGCGAGGAAGGCTCGGCCGCGCTGACCAGCTACCTCTACACCGACCGCCCCGTCTACCGCCCGCAGCAGAAGGTCTACTTCAAAGGCATCCTGCGCGAGCAGACCGAGGCCGGCTACAAGCTGCCCGCGGCCGGCTCGCTCACCGTCGCCGTCGAAGACCCGAACGGCGCGCGCATCTACGAGCAAGACCTCCAGCTCAACTCGCGCGGAACCTTCAGCGGCGAGTTGGATTTGCCGGAGGAGGCCCCGCTCGGCTCCTACAACATCCGCGCCGAGAGCGAGGACGGTTCTTCCATCGGCTACTTCACCGTCGAGGAGTACAAGAAGCCCGAGTACAAGGTGCGCGTCACCACGCCGCAGGCCCACTTCAACACGGGCGAGCGCGCCCGCTTCACCGTCACGGCCAACTACTTCTTCGGCGCCCCGGTCGCGCGCGCCGCCGTCAAGTATTACGTCTTCCGCTCGCGCAGCTGGGGCTGGTGGCGCGAGGGCGAAGACTCCGAGGACGAGTTCGGCGCAGACCCGACGGCCGAGGAGGGCGGGGGCTCCGGCTACGGCTACGACGACGAGATGGTCTTGGAGGGCGAGGGCCGCCTCAACGAGCAGGGCCGGCTCGACGTGGACTTCCCCATCCCCGAGGCCGACCCGAAGGACGCGTGGGACTACGAGTACCGCGTCGAGGCGCAGGTCACGGACGCCTCGCGCCGCACGATGGACGGCTCGACCAGCTTTAAGGGCGTGCGCGGCAACGTCGTCGCCTACGCCGAGGCCGAGCGCTACGTCTACTATCAGGGCGACACGGCGCGCGTCAAAGTCACCGCCAACGACCGCGAGGGGCGGCCCGTCCAGACCCCCGTCCGCCTCACCTTCTTCGAGCGGCGCTGGGAGAAGGTCATCAGGAAGACCGACTACGGCGACGAGTACTCAGACTACGAGGTGCGCGAGCGCGAGCTGTCCTCGGCCTCCGTGCAGACCGACGCGCGGGGCGAGGCCTTCTACGACTACGCCGCCGCGCAGCCGGGCAGCGTCAGCATCAAGACCACGGTCGAGGAGCGCGGCCGCGCGGTCGTGATGGAGGCCGGCTCGCTCTGGGTGACGGATCGCACGGGCCGCTGGGCCGACGTCTCCTACGGCGAGGAGGGCGCGATCAAGCTCGTCGCCGACAAGAAGTCTTACCGGCCCGGCGAGACGGCTCTGGTCTCGGCCATGCTCCCGACCGACGCCGCGCACCTGCTCGTCACCACGGAACTGGGCGGCGTGCTCTCGACGCGCCGCGTCGACGTGCCCGGCCGCGCCGTCAACCTCGAAGTGCCCATCGAGCCGCGCCACGCGCCGAACGTCTTCCTCAACGTCACCTACGTCAGGCGCGGCGAGATGTACACGCAGGAGCTGATGCTGGTCGTGCCGGCCCGCGACAAGCTGCTCGACCTCGAAATCATCCCGAACAAGAAGGAGTACCGGCCGCGCGAGACGGCCTCTTACACCGTGCTCGCGCGCAACGGCGACGGCAGCCCGGCCGCCGGCGCCGAGGTCTCGCTCGGCGTCGTGGACGAGAGCATCTACCAGATTTCGGGTGAGCTGGTCGAAGACATCCGCCGCGGCTTCTACGGCCGCCGCTACAATCAGGTCAACACCACCTTCTCCGTCAACTACCACTTCTCCGGCTACGCCGGCGCGAAGGTGGTCGAGCTGGCGCGGAGCAGGCGGCCCAACCAGCTCGCCGACTTCAAGAGCGAGGCCGAGATGGCCAACGCCCGCGTCCGGAAAATTTTCAAGGACACGGCCTTCTGGCAGCCGGCCATCGTGACCGGCGCCGACGGCAAAGCGACCGTCAGGTTCGAGCTGCCCGACAACCTGACGACGTGGCGCGCGACGGCGCGGGCCGTCACCGCCGACACGCGCGTCGGCGTCGCCGTCTCGCGCGTCGTCGAGCGCAAGGACGTGATCATCCGCGTCGCCTCGCCGCGCTTCCTGACGGCGGGCGACACCGTCACGCTCTCCGGCATCGTCCACAACTACCTCAAGGCCGACAAGGTCACGCAGGTCTCGATCGAGGTCGGCGGCGCGCAGCTGCTCGACCCGGCGCAGCAGCGCGTGACCATCCCGGCCGGCGGGCAGCAGCGCTTCAACTGGCGCGTCGCCGCGCCGGCCTCCGGCGAGCTGCGGATTCTGGCGAAGGCTTTGACCGACGCCGAGTCGGACGCGCTCGAAACCTCGATCCCCGTCGTCCCGCGCGGGCTGAAGGTGACGCGCGCCGAGTCCGCCGTCGTCTCCGAGGACGAGGCCGAGCGCGCCTTCGCCCTCAACCTCCCGGCCAACGCCGACCCGAACGCGCGCGACCTCCGCATCGAGGTCGCGCCCTCGGTCGCCGGCGCGCTCTTCGGCGCGCTCGATTACCTGACGAGCTTCCCCTACGGCTGCACCGAGCAGACGATGTCCTCGTTCCTGCCCAACGTCATCGTCGCGCAGGCGTTGCAAAACGTCGAGGCCGCCTCGGTGCGCGACGAGGGCGGGCTGGCGCGCAAGGTCAACAAAGGTCTGCGCCGCCTCTACGCCTTCCAGCACGCGGACGGCGGCTGGGGCTGGTGGAAGGACGACCAGACGGACGCGTGGATGACGGCCTACGTCGTCCACGGGCTCGCGGAGGCGCGCGCGGCCGGCTACGAGGTGGACGAGGCGCGGCTGGAGAGGGGGCGCGAGCGTCTGCGCTCGCTGCTCGCCGAGGGCGGCGACGCCGGCGAGTTCGGCGAAGACGCGCGCGCCTTCATGGCCTACGCGTACCGGCAGGGCGGCGCGGGCGAGCCGCGCTTCGCCGCAGACCTCTTCAACCGCCGCGCCAAGCTCGGCGCCTACGGGCAGGCGCTGCTCGCGCTCACGCTTCAGGCCGACGGCGACGCCGCGCGCGCCCGGACCGTGGCCGCCGAGCTCGAACGCTCGGCCAAGACCGGCCCGGCCGAGGCTTACTGGCCGTCGCCCGGCCACGCCTCGGACGTGGAGGCGACGGCGCTGGCCGTGCGCGCGCTCTCCCGGCTCGCGCCGCAGAGCGAGGTCTTGCCGAAGGCCGCGCGCTGGCTCGTCAAGAGCCGCCGCTTCGGCCACCACTGGCTCTCGACGCGCGAGACGGCCTTCGCCGTCTACGGCCTCATCGATTACGTCAGGGCGAGCGACGAGCTGAACCCCGACTACGCGGTCGAGGTCTACCTGAACGGCGAGCAAATCTTCGCCAGACAGGTGACCGCGGCCGACGCTTCTTCCGCGCAGGTCTTCAGCGTCCGGCGGCGCGGGGGCGAGGTCGGGGGGCGCAACGAGATTCGCGTCGTCAAGCGCGGCGCGGGCGTCCTCTACCTCTCGGCCTCGCTCACGCACCACACGAGCGACGAGCAGACGCCGGCGCAGGGCGTGCCGGCCCTGAAGCTCTCGCGCGAGTACCTGCGCCTGCGCGTGGTCGAGAAGTCGGACGGCGTTCTGGGCTGGCAGGTCGAGCCGCTCTCGGGCGAGGTGCGCTCGGGCGACATCATCGTCTCGCGCCTGCGCATCGAGGGCGAGCCGGCCCGCTACCTGCTCGTCGAAGACCCCATCCCGGCCGGCTGCGAGCAGGTCGAGGAGGTGAGCGGCATAGACCTCTCGCACACGGAGAAGGACTGGAGCGACTGGTACAGCGCGCGCGAGTTCCGCGACAACCGCGCCGCGCTCTTCCTCGACTACTTCGACGGCTCGGCGCAGTTCCAGTACGCGATGCGCGTTCAGGTGCCCGGACGGTTCCGCGCCGCCCCGGCCCGCGTCGAGCTGATGTACCAGCCCGACACGCGCGCCAACTCGGCCACGAACGAGCTGACGATTCTCGACAGCAACAAGTGATTTTTGACTCGCGGTTTTTGATTTTCGATTTAGTCGGCGGTCGTCAGTTTTTACCGACGACTGGCGACCGCCGATCAAAAATCCGAAATCAGAAATCTCCAAAGTGAGCGAAGCATGATTAAAGAAACGTTTGCCGCCGTCGGCCACTCCGCGCGCGGCCTGCTGCGCGGGTGGGCGGGCCTCGCACTCCTGCATTTGCTCTACGCGGCGCTGCTCGTGTCGGTCTACTGGTTCTTCGCGACCGGCGTGGCGACGACGTGGCAGCTCGTCGTCTCGGCCGCCACGTTCCTGCTCGCGCCGCTGCTCTTCTTCGTCCTTCAGGCGGCGGCCGCGCACTTCGCCGTGGGGGCGCGCGGGGCGCGGGCGCTCGCGGGCCGCGCGCTCCGCGACTTCTGGAAGCTGCTCGTCGTCAGCCTGCCGCTCGTCGCCGCCGGCGTCGGGCTGGTCTACCTTCTGAACAGGCTGCAAGACTACCTGCCGAAGCCGGACGAGTCGGCCGCGCGCGCCGCCGCGACGGCCGGGGCGCGCGGCGTGCCGCCCGACCCGCTGCACTGGGCCGACGCGCTCTCTTCGTCGCTGTGGCTCCTGCTGCTCGGCTTCGTCCTGCCGCTCGTCGCGGCGCACCTCTGGCTGTCGGTCGCGCGCGACGGCCTGAAGGCGACCGCCCGGCGCTACCACCGCGTCGCGGCGCGCGCCTTCCTGCCGCGCTCGGTGCTCGTGTACGCCGTCGGCCTGCTCGTCTTCGCGCTGATGCCCTACTTCATCATCTTCACGCGCACGCCGCTCAAGTCCGCGTGGGGCGAGTTGGCCGTCTTCGGCCTGCGCCTCGCGCTCGCCTTCGTCTTCACGCTCTGGGGCTGGGCGATCACGCTCGGCGCGCTCGACGCGACCCTGCCGCCGCGGTCGGCCGACGCCGCGCCCGCCGCCGAGCCGCCGACGCCCGCGCCCGCCGAGCCGGTCGGCGCCGAGCCGCAGCCGCAAACCTGAAGCGCGGCGATTAAGATTCGACACGGAGGGTGACCGAGGTGGAGAAGGCGGGAGGCGCAAGGCGGAAGGCGGCGCGCGGCGGGTGGTGGCGTCTGGCGTCCGCGCTCCGCCTCCCGCCTTCTCGTCTCCGGCACGGCCTCGGGCACGCGTGCGTGTGCGTCTTCGTCCTGTTCTCGTGGGCGCCGCCCGGCGGGTTGAACGAGCGGACGCAGCCGGCCGCCTTCGCTTTCGGCGAGGCCGAGGCGGACGACGCGTTGCGGCGCGCGGCCGAGTCGGCTCTGGGCGGGCGCGCGGGCGTCGTCCTCGTGCTCGACGCGCAGACGGGCCGCGTGAGGGCTTCGGCGGGCGGGCGTCTCGCCTTCTCGGAGGCGACGCCGCCCGGCTCGGCCGTCAAACCCTTCACGGCTCTGGCCGCGCTCGAAGCCGGCGCGCTCGACGAGGAGTCGCGCCACTCCTGCCGCGGCCGCTACGAGCGCGAAGGCTTCCACGTCAACTGCGCCCACCCGCGCTACCGCACCCGCTTCGACGCGCGCGCCGCCCTCGCCAACTCCTGCAACGACTTCTTCGGCCGCGCGGCCGAGGCGGTCGGCGGCGCGGCCTTCGCGCGCACGCTGGAGGCGTTCGGCTTCGGCTCACCCACGGGCGGCGGCGACGACTCGGAGACGGCCGGCGCGCTGCCGCGCGACAACCTGCGCGCCGCCGAGATGCTCGGCGAGAGCGAGCGCCTGCGCGTCACGCCCGCGCAACTCGTCACGGCCTACGCGGCGCTCTTCAACGGCGGCCGCCTCCTCGTCCCGTCCCGCGCGCGCCCGGAGGGCTTCGCGCCGCAGGAGCGCGCGCGGATAAATGTTGACGCCGGCCACCGCGCGTTGCTGCTCGAAGGGATGCGCGGCGCGGTCTCTTACGGCACGGCCTCGCGCGCCGGCCTCTCGACGCTCGGCGTCCGCGTCTTCGGCAAGACCGGAACCTCGACGCCGCCCGAAGGCTTCCGCCCGCAGGGCTGGTTCGTCGGCCTCGCGGCCGAGGGCGACGAGGAAGAAGTGCCGCCCGAGTCGGTGCGCCTCGCCGTCCTCGTCCTCCTCCGGCGCGGCCACGGCGCGGACGCCGCCGCCGCCGCCCGCCCCGTCTTCGCCGAGTACGCGCGCGCGCTCGCGCGCGCCGAAGAACTCGCCGCGCGCGGCGCTTCGAATGATGACGGAGGCCGCGCCGGTGTCGGCGAGTCGCCGAGTCCGCTTCCGGTCGGCGGGGGCGGCCCCGTCGTGCGCGTCCGCCTCGCGCGCGAGGACGCGACGCTCGCGCTCGCGCTCGAAGACTACGTCTTCGGCGTGCTGGCCGCCGAGGGCAGCGTCGAGGAGGAGCTTGAGGCTTTGAAGGCTCTGGCCGTCGTCAGCCGCACCTACGCCGTCAAAAACCTGCGCCGCCACGGGCGCGAGCCGTTCGACCTCTGCGACACCACGCACTGTCAGCGCTACGCGCCGGTGCGCGACGAGGGCGCGCGGCCGGAGTTCTACGAGCTGGCGCGCCGCGCCGTCCGCGAGACCGCGGGCGAGGTCTTGCGCGACGCCGCGGGCCGCGTCGCCGAGAGCTACTTCAGCGCCTCGTGCGGCGGCGCGACCGCCGACATCCGCGCGCTGTGGGGCGTGCGCGAAGCGCCCCCGCACCTGCGCGGCCGCCCCGACGCGGCCTGCGCGGCCGAGCCGCACGCGTGGGCCGACTCGATCAGCGCCGAAGACCTCTTGCGCGCGCTGCGCGCCGACCGGCGCAGCGACGTGGGCGCGCGCCTCGACTCGGTGCGCGTCGCGCGCCGCGACCCTTCGGGCCGGGCCGAGACCGTCGAACTCGACGGCGAGCGCCGCCGCGTCCTGCGCGGCTGGGACTTCAAGATCATCGTCGGCCGCACGCTCGGCTGGAACGTCCTGAAGAGTTCGCGCTTCGAGGCGGCGCGCGCCGGCACTCGCTTCGTCTTCCGCGGCCGCGGCTTCGGCCACGGCCTCGGGCTCTGTCAGGCAGGCGCGCACCGACTGGCCGCGCGCGGCGCGGGCTACCGGCAAATCCTCGCCCACTACCTGCCCGGCACGGGGTTGCGGGCTGCGGGTTGCGGGTCGCGGGGTGACGCGAACTGCGCCGACGCGCAACCGCGCCCGCCGGCCGCGGCGAAGAGTAAAGAAGGAGCCGAGGTCGAAGACGACGAGCACGCCGGCCTTCATTCTCATCTTCGAACCGCGTCCCCCGCGCCCGCGGCCGAAGAGGACGGCGACGACCTCCGCCCGCGCTTCGTCCGCGCCTCGCACCCGACGACTAACGACGAAGACCGCGCGACCTTTCAACCCGCCGTCCGCCGTCCGCCGTCCGCGACCCTTTCGAGCGAGCACTTCCGGCTGACTTATCCGGCGGGCGTCGCGCGCGGCGAGGCCGAGCAGGCTTTGCGCGCGCTCGAAGCGGCGCACGCCGATCTATCGCGGAGGCTGGCGCGGGCCTCTGCGGGCGGGGCCGCGCCGGACGCGGTCGAGGTGTTCGCGCACGCGACGACCGGCGACTTCGTCGGCGCGACGGGACAGCCCGCGTGGGTCGCCGCCGTGACCTCGGGACGCCGCGTCGACCTTCAGCCGCTCGGCACGCTCCGCCGCCGCGGCGTGCTCGCGTCGGTGCTGCGCCACGAACTCGTCCACGTCGCTTGCGAGGCTTTGGGACGCGGGCGCGCGCCGCGCTGGCTCGTCGAGGGGCTGGCGGCCCACTTCGCCGGCGAGGGCGCGTCGCTCACGCGCGCGTCCGGGCCCCTACGGCTTCCGCTCGAAGAGCTTGAGCGCCGCCTCGCGCGCCCCGGCTCGGCCGCCGAGATGCGCGCCCTCTACGCCGCCGCCTACCGCGAGGCGGCCGCCCTCATCCGCCGCGAGGGCGAGGCCGGCGCGTGGCGGCGCGTCGCGGGCCGCTGAGCCTCTCGCCGGCGACTCGCCGCGCGGGGCCGCGACCCCGGCGCGTTTGCTTTCGGGCGCGACGGGAGAGGATAATTTCCGCGCCCTCTGCCGACGATGAGGGTTAGCCGACCGATGCCGTCTTCAACCATCAAGCTCGACCGTTTCGCGGCCTTCGCGTGGGCCGTGCTGGCCTTCAACCTGCTGGTCATCGTGTGGGGCGCGTACGTGCGCGCGACGGGGGCGGGCGCGGGGTGCGGCGACCACTGGCCGCTGTGCAACGGCGCGGTCGTGCCGCGCGCGCCGGGGGTCGAAACGGTCGTCGAGTTCACGCACCGCGCGACGAGCGGCGTGGCGCTGCTGCTCGTCGTCGCGCTCGTCGTGTGGGCCTTCCGCGCTTACCGAAAGGGACACCCGGTGAGGGCGGGGGCCGTCGCCTCGCTCGTCTTCATCCTCGTCGAGGCTTTGATCGGCGCCGGGCTGGTGCTGCTGCGGCTCGTGGGCGACAACGCCTCGGTGGCGCGGGCCGTCTACCTCTCCGTCCACCTCGCCAACACCTTCGTCCTCGTCGGCGTGCTGGCGCTGACGGCGTGGTGGGCTTCGGGGGGGCGGGCGGCGCGGGGCAGGGGGGCGGGCGCGCTGCGCGGGCACGCGTGCGCCGTGCTGCTGGCGACGCTGGCGCTCGGCGTGAGCGGCGCGGTCGCGGCGCTCGGGGCGACGCTGTTTCCGGGGAGCGCGGCCGAGGAGGTCGCGCGCGGCGACCTGTCGGCCGCGGCCCGTTTGATGTTCAGCCTGCGCCACTACAAGCTGCACCCTTTGCTGGCCGTCGCCGTCGGCGCGTACGTCGTGGCCTTCGCCGTGTGGGTGCGGAGGCTGAGCGCGTCAGGGTGGGCGAGGCGCTGGGCGGCCGCGGCCGCGTGGCTGGTCGCGGCGCAGACGGTCGCCGGCCTCGTCAACGCGGCGCTGCTCGCGCCCGTGTGGCTCCAACTCCTGCACCTCCTGCTCGCAGACCTTCTGTGGCTCGCGCTCGTGCTGTTGACGGCGTCGGCGCTGGCCGAGCACGAGGCGCGCGCCGCAGAGTTCGAGCCGGTGGGCCTGAGCGCGGCGCGCGCGTGAGGACGCGCTACACTCTCCCGCCGCCCCGCAATTCTTCTCCACCTTTTCGCCATCAACCGGACAGAGAAGCCGTCTAACGTACCGGCCGTCGGACTCCACGCTCGGGCCACGGAGGAACGTTTTGGTAAGCCCTCTGACTGAAGGCGGGCCGCACCTCGGTCTGGTCTGCATCACGCACTCTGACGCGGTCAGGTATCGCGCGCTGACGCGCAAGCGACTCCTGCAACTCGACGCGGCCGAGCAGCGCCGGCGCCTGCGCGAACTCTACGCCGACAACCTCGCGCGCCTCGGCCGCGCGCTCGACTTCTGCCGCGAGCGGGGCTTGCGCCTCTACCGCATGACCTCGGGGCTGTTCCCCTTCGCCGACGACGACGCGGGCGCGGGCGTGCTCGAAGAGTTCCGCGGGCAGATCGCGGAGGTCGGCCGCAGGGCCGCGCGCGAGGGCGTGCGCCTCGTGCTCCACCCGGATCAGTTCGTGGTGCTCAACTCCGACTCGCCCGCGACCGTCGCCAACAGCGTCAGGATTCTGGAGACGCACGCGCGCATGATGGACATGCTCGAACTGCCCCGCAGCCCGTGGGCGCTCATCGAGATTCACGGCGGCAAGGGCGGCCGCGCCGACCGCCTCGTCGCGCAGATCGCCGAGCTGCCCGAGGCCGTCCGCTCGCGCCTCGCCTTCGAGAACGACGAGTACACCTACTCGGCCGCCGAAATCCTCGACGTGTGCCGGCGCGCCGGGGTGCCGATGGTCTTCGACGCGCACCACCACGTCGTGCGCGAGAAGCTCGACTCCTACGACCACCCGAGCGTGGCCGAGGCGGTCGCCGCCGCCCGCGAGACGTGGCCCGTGCCCGGATGGCAACTCGTCCACATCTCGAACGGGCGCGAGTCTTTCAAAGACCGCCATCACAGCGACCTAATCGAAGAGATGCCGCCGGCCTACCGCCGCGTCCCGTGGATCGAGGTCGAGGCCAAGCACAAAGAGCTGGCCATCGAGAAGCTGCGCGCCGAGTGGCAGGAGGACGCAATGGCCGCGAACCGTCAGCCGTGAACCGAAGTCGTCGGGCTTCAGCTTTCAGTCGTCAGTCATGGCAACTGATGACCGGCGGCCGACGACTAAGAAATGTTTTTCGGTTTCACGATTCACGGCTCACGGCTTTCGGGTGTTCGAGATGAAGAGACTCTGTTTGTTGTTCGCGCTGCTGGCGTCGTGCGGGTCGGCGCTGCCGCGCGTCGAGCCGGCGACGCAGGAGGGGAAGGGCGCGGCGACGGCGCGGCCGCCGGCCGCGAGGGTCGACGCGGCGCAGTTGCTCGCGGACGTGCGCGCGCTGGCGGCCGACTCGATGGAGGGGCGCGGGGCCGGGACGCCGGGCGGCGCGCGGGCGCGGGCCTACGTCGCCGGCCGCTTCGCGCAGGTCGGGCTGAAGCCGCTGGGGGCGTCGTTCGAGCAGCCGTTCGCGCTGCGAGGCCGCGCGGGGCAGGGGGCGAACCTCGTCGGCTTCGTCGAAGGGACGAAGCAGCCGGCGCGCCTCGTCGTCGTCACCGCCCACTACGACCACCTCGGCGTGCGGGGCGGGCAGGTCTACAACGGCGCGGACGACAACGCCTCGGGCGTCGCGGCCCTGCTCCAACTGGCGGCGCACTTCGCGCGCGAGCGCCCGGCGCACACCTTCGTCTTCGCGGCGCTCGACGCCGAGGAGGACGGGCTGCAAGGCGCTTCCGCGCTCGTCAAACAACTCAAACAGGAGCGCCGCGACGTGGCGCTCAACGTCAACCTCGACATGGTCGGCCACAGCGAGCGCGGCGAGCTTTACGCCGCCGGCGCGCACCACACGCCCGCCCTCAGGCCGCACCTTGAGCGGGTCGCCGCGGCCGCGCCCGTCAGACTCCTGCTCGGCCACGACCGGCCCGACCTCGGCCGCGACGATTGGACGAAGCAGTCCGACCACTACGCCTTCCACCGCGAGAAAATCCCCTTCGTCTACTTCGGCGTCGAAGACCACAAGGACTACCACCGCCCCTCGGACGACTTCGAGACCATCACCGCCGACTTCTACGTCCGCGCCGTCGAGACCATCCTCGAAGCCCTGAAGGCGCTCGACGCGGGCACGTAAAAAGCCGCGCGTCGCGAAGCGAAAAGGCGGTCGCCGGCTATCGGCCGGCGGTTGGGTTGCGGACGCGGCCGAAACCTCACGGCGCCGGGTGGCGATGCTATATAGCTCAAGAGAAGTAACGCCGGCGGAGCGGAAAGCGTATGAAGAAGGTTGAAACGGGGATGGAAGATGAGCTTCGGCCTGAGTACGATTTGCGGGGCCTGCGGGTGAGAAGGCTCGGCCCTGAACGCAAAAGCTTCGGGGACGTGGTCAGGCTGGAGCCGGACGTGGCGGAAGCGTTCCCGAACGCGGAAGCCGTCAACGAAGCGCTCCGCTTCCTGATCAGGGTCACGAGGGATAACCCGGCGCCCCCCCCTCCCGCGAAGGGCGACGCCTGACAGCCGCCTGCGCTCGACGCGGGCACGTTGGAGTCGGGAATCGGGAATCGTGGGAAACAGTTGAGCGCCGCCCCGGCGCGAATGGTTCAGCCGGGGCGGCGCTCAACGCGTTGTAGCGATTCACGCTTCAAGATTCACGGCTTTTGCCTCTCTTCGAGCAGCGTGGTCATCTCGCGTTCGAGCTGGTAGACCTCAAGGGCGAGGTCAAGGTTGTCGCCGTACACGTCGAGTTCGCGCATGGCGATGGCGCCCATGGTGAAGGGGCCGGGCGGGTCGCCGACCGGCTCGCCGCGCAGGTAGCCGCGGCACCAGAGCAGTTGGCGCTTGACGCTCGCCAGCGGCGGGAAGGCGTCGCCGCCCTCCTGCTCGACGCCGGCCAGCGCCTCCTCGATCCGGCTCAAAAGCTCTTCCGACTCGGGCATCACCCGCAGATTATAACCGACCGCGGGCCGAAAAATTTCCGCGCCCGAGGCGGCCGGCCCCGCCGGCGCGCGGTCTGGTTTACAATGTCGGCGCGAGTTCTGACGATTAAAGCTGACGGAGCAAGCCCGGAGATGAAGCCCGACGCCCGACGGAAGACAGTTGTCATCGCACTCCTCTGCCTGTTCGTGAGCGCGGCGCCCGCGCGCGCGCAGGGAGACGCCGGCCGGTGGCGTCTCGTGACTTTGCCCGCGCCCGAGTTCAAGCGGACGCCGCCGCGCGCGGGCGCGCCGCGCCGGGGGGCGCCGCGCCTCACGCTCGTCTCGACCCGGCCCAACCAGATCACCGACGAGCAGGCTTGGTTCACGCGCCACAGCCTTGCGCTCCCGATCTACGAGGTGACCGACGCGCCCTCGCCCGGCTGGACGAGCCCGGCCGAGCCGCTGCCCTCGTTCGTGCCCCTGCGCTTCGGCGACCTGCGCCTCGTCCGGGCCATCCGCCAGCGCGAGCGCGTCCTCGCCGTCTACGGCGCGGACTTCTCGTCGGGCCGCTACCTCGTCGCGCTCGACCGCGCGTCGGGCCGCTTCAGCTACGGCTTCGACTTCGCGGCCTACGCCTACGCGCCCGACGCGCCGGCCCGCGAGCGCGAGTTCGTCTATCAGGACATCGTCTGGGCAGCCGAGGAGGGCGACACGCTCTACGTCGCGCACGCGCACAACACCTACGCGCGCTCGTCGCGCGGGATGAACGCGTACCTGACCGCCATCGACACGCGCCGGGGCCGCGTGCTCTGGCGTAGCGCCCCGCTCGTCGCCAACGCCTCGAACTTCGAGATGGTCGGCGACCACATCGTCTCCGGCTACGGCTTCACGCGGGAGCCGGACTTCCTCTACCTCCTCGACAAGCGCACCGGCGCCGTGCTCCAACGCCTGCCGGTTCGCTCCGGCCCCGAGTACATCATCCGCAAGGGCGACCGCCTGCACGTGCGGGCCTACGACGCCGACCTCGTCGTCCGCTTGACCGCGGCGGCGGGGCGGTGAAATTCTCTCGGCGCAAGGGCGGCCGGGGCCGCCACAACCGAAAAGGAAGACGTGAACGGTGGAAGCATTACTGAACGAGGCGGAGGTGCGCGTCGTCGGCTCGCTGGTCGAGAAGCAGGTGACGACGCCGGAGTATTACCCCCTGACGCTGAACGCGCTGGTCAACGCGTGCAACCAGATTTCGAACCGCGACCCCGTCGTCTCCTTCGACGAGCAGACGGTGGCGCGCGCCCTCGAATCCCTGCGCGCGAAGAACCTCGTCTACGTGTTTTACGGGAGCGACAGCCGCGTGCCGAAGTACAAGCACATGATGACGGAGATTTTCCGGCTGTCGCCGGCCGAGCTGGCGGCGATGTGCGTGCTGATGCTGCGCGGGCCGCAGACGGTGGGCGAGGTGCGCGGCCGGACGGGGCGGCTCTACAGCTTCGCGGACCTCGCCGAGGTCGAGGCGACGCTCGAAGGGCTGGCGCTGAGGGAGGAGCCTGTGGTGCTGAAGCTGCCGCGCCAGCCCGGCCGCAAGGAGGCGCGCTACGCGCACCTTCTGGCGGGCACGCCCGCCTTCGACGAGTCGCGCCCCGAGCCGCGCGCCGAGCCGGCCGTCCGCGAGGTGCGCGCCGAGAACGAAAGGCTCGCGCGCCTCGAAGCCGAGATCGAGAGCCTGCGCGCCGAGCTGGCCGGCCTGCGCCGGCAGTTCGACGAGTTCAGGAAGCAGTTCGAGTAAATCTAAAATCAAACACCCGCATGAGGCTCGAACGCGAGTTCTACACGCGCGCAGACACGCTGCTCGTCGCGCGGGAGTTGCTGGGGAAGCTCCTCGTCGTGCCCGCGGCGGGCGGCGAGCGCGTGTCGGGCCGCGTGGTCGAGACGGAAGCCTACCTCGGCGCGGGCGACAAAGCCTCGCACGCCTTCGGCAACCGGCGGACGGCTCGCACCGAGACGATGTACGCCGTCGGCGGCACGGCTTACGTCTACTTCGTCTACGGCATGCACCACCAGTTCAACGTCGTCACCGGCGCGGAAGGCTCGCCGCACGCCGTGCTCGTGCGCGCGCTCGAACCCGCCGAGGGGCTGGAGTTGATGCGCCTGCGCCGCCCCGTCAAAGACGACCGCGCGCTGACGAGCGGCCCCGGCAAACTCTGCCGCGCGCTCGGCATTGACCGCAGCTTCGACGGCGCAGACCTGACCGGGGGCCGCCTCTGGCTCGAAGACGACGGCGCGCGCGTCCGCCCCGGCGAGGTCGCCTCCGGCCCCCGCGTCGGCGTCGCCTACGCCGGCGAAGACGCGCTCCGCCCGTGGCGCTTCTGGAACAAAGGCAACCCGTTCGTCAGCAGGAGGTAGGTTGAAGACGCCGGGCTTCTGCCCCGAACTCGAAACCCGCAACTCGAAACTGTTATCCTTGATGGCCGTGAAGATCACTTTCCTCGGAACCAGCGCGGGCGTGCCGACGCGGGCGCGCAACGTCTCGGCGGTCGCCTTGCGTCTGCCGCAGCGCGGCGAGGCTTGGCTCTTCGACTGCGGCGAGGGCACGCAGCAGCAACTCCTGCGCTCCGACCTCAACATCAGCCAGCTCACGCGCGTCTTCATCACGCACCTGCACGGCGACCACGTCTACGGCCTGATGGGCCTGCTCGCCACCTGCGGCATGTCGGGCCACGCCTCGCGCATAGACCTCTACGGGCCGCGCGGCCTCGAACAGTACGTCTCGGACGTGAGCCGCCGCACGCAGCTCCACACCTCCTACCCGCTCGAAGTGCGCACGGTCGAGCCGGGGCCGGTCTTCGAGGACGACGAGTACGTCGTCACCTGCGCGCCGCTCAAGCACCGGCTGCCGGCCTTCGGCTTCCGCGTCGAGGAGAAGGATCGGCCCGGCCACTTCGACGTGGAGCGCGCGCGCGCCGAGGGCATCCCCGAGGGGCCGCTCTACGGCCGCCTGAAGCGCGGCGAGCGCGTCACCCTCCCCGACGGGCGGACGTTCGAGGGCGTGGACTTCCGCGGCCCGGACATCCGCGGCCGCAGCGTCGTCTACTGCACCGACACCATCTACTGCCGCGCGGCGGTCGAACTCTCGCGCGGCGCAGACCTCCTCATCCACGAGGCGACCTTCGCCGAGGCCGACGAAGCGCTCGCGCAGCGCAGCCTGCACTCGACGACCACGATGGCCGCCCGCGTCGCGCGCGAGGCCGGCGTCCGCCAACTCGTCATCACGCACTTCAGCCCGCGCTACTTCCCCGGCAACCGCATCGAGCCGCAAGACCTCCTGCGCGAGGCCCGCGCCGTCTTCCCGAACACCGAGATGGCCCACGACTTCATGCCCGTCGAAGTCCCGCGGCGGGACTAAAGTTCAGGGCTTGAAGCTTCGGGTTCGGGCCGGAACGAAGACCCGTCATTAACCCGGAACCCGAAACTTTCATCTTTGTTGCCGCGTGTGGTACGATGTGCTACGTCTGCAACAAAGCACGGAAGAGGAGTGAGACCGGAATGTCCTTCAACAAGATTATCGTCGTCGGCAACCTCGGGCGCGACCCGGAGCTGCGGTTCACGCCGCAGGGGACGGCCGTCTGCTCGTTCACGCTGGCGTCGAACGAGCGGCGCAAAGACAAGGCGGGCGAGCAGCAGGACGTGACCACTTGGTTCCGCGTGACGGTCTGGGGCAAGCAGGCCGAGACGGCCTCGAAGTATTTGACGAAGGGCCGGCAGGTCTACGTCGAGGGCCGCCTCCACATGGAGGAGTGGACTGACCGCGACGGCAAGCAGCGCCACACGCTCGAAGTCAACGCCTCGGACGTGCGCTTCCTCGACGGGGGCTCCGGCGTCGAAGGCATCCCCGTCCGCCAGAACGCGCAGGCCGCGGCGGCCGCGCCCCGCTCCGGCGGCGGCCGCGCCCAAGCGCCCGCGCCGCGGCTCGAAGACGACGAGATACCGTTCTAAGAAAGTGCAGAAGTCAGAGTGCAGAATGCAGAATGAGGAAAGCCTGTCTTTCATTCTGCATTCTGCACTCTGACTTCCGCACTCCTTCTTCAAGGGGTTGGCATGGGCGAAGAGTTCAAGGAGCCGGACGGGGCGGGCGCGACGATGGTGGAGCGCTCGCGGTTCATGCCGGCGATGTCGATTGAGCTGGCGGTCGAGCGCTACAGCGCGGTGACGGAGTTCGTCAGCCGCGTGCTGCGCCGGGACGTGGACTACGGCGTCATCCCCGGCACGGAGAAGCGGACGCTCCTGAAGCCCGGCGCGGAGAAGCTGACCACCTTCTTCGGCCTCTCGACGCGGTTCCAACTGCTGGAGCGCATCGAGGACTGGACGGGCGAGGGGCACGGCGGCGAGCCTTTCTTCTACTACCTCTACCGCTGCCAACTCTCGCGCGGCGACCTGCTCATCGCCGAGTCCGACGGCTCGTGCAACTCGCGCGAGACGAAGTACCGTTGGCGCGAGTCGCAGCGCGTCTGCCCCGTCTGCGCGCAGGCCGCCATCATCAAGGGGCGCGAGGAGTACGGCGGAGGCTGGGTCTGCTTCAGGAAGCGCGGCGGCTGCGGCGCGAAGTTCCGCGACGGCGACGAAGCCATCGAGTCGCAGCAGACCGGCCGCGTCTTCAACCCCGACATCGCCGATCAGGTCAACACCATCCAGAAGATGGCGCAGAAACGCAGCTTGGTCGGGGCCGTCCTGCTCGCCGTCAACGCCTCCGAGTTTTTCACGCAGGACGTGGAGGACATGCACGCGCCGCCCGCGCCGGCCGGCCCGGCCGCGGTCTTCGACGTGACTCACGCCGAGGTGGGCGCCGTCAGCCTCGCGGCCGAGATACGCGCCGCCTGCCGCGCGCTCGGCAAGACCGAGGAGCAGTTGGACGCTTGGGTGCGGAAGAAGTTCGGCGCGGGCGGCGTCGAGTCGCTGACGGAAGCCGACCGCTCCGAAGCGCTCTCCATCCTCAAAGGCATGTTGATGAAGAAGGCGGCGGCGTGAAGAACGGGCGGCGGGCGTCAGGTGCCGGGTGACGGGTTAAAGATAACTTGCCTGCCCGCCACCCATCACCTGACACCCGCCACCGCCTTGTGTACTCTTCTCCTGATGAGCGAGGCTCCCATCGTCCTACGGTTCGAGTCCGGCACGCTCCTGCTCGACGGGGCGGGGCGCGAGGCGCGTGTGCCTTCGGCGTTCCGCTGGGACGAGCGCGTGATGCGCTGGCGCGCGCCGGCTTGGGCCTACCGCGAGGTCTTGACGGAGCTCGTCCGCTCGAAGACGCCTTACGAAGACCGCGCGCGCGCCTACCACGAGTTCGACTTCCCGACCAAGCTGCTCGTCGAGCCGCGGCCGTATCAGGAGGAGGCCATCGCCGGGTGGCGCAGGGCCGGGTCGCGCGGCGTCGTCGTGCTGCCGACCGGCGCGGGCAAGAGCCTCGTCGCGCAGATGGCCGTCGAGCAGGTGAAGCGCTCGACGCTGGTCGTCGTGCCGACGCTCGACCTGATGAACCAGTGGTACGACCTTTTGCTCTCCTGCTTCCGCGCCGAGGTCGGCCTCGTCGGCGGCGGCTACTTCGAGCTGGGCGCGCTGACGGTGACGACCTACGCCTCGGCCTTCCGCTTCATGGAGCGGCTCGGCAACCAGTTCGGCCTCCTCGTCTTCGACGAGTGTCACCACCTGCCGTCGGGCGTCCACCGCGTCGCCGCGGAGATGTCGATCGCCCCCTTCCGCCTCGGCCTCACCGCCACGCCCGAGCGGGCCGACGGCGCGGAGAGCCTGCTCGAAAATCTCATCGGCCCCTTCGTCCTGCGGCGCGAGACGCACGAGCTGGCCGGCGAGTACCTTTCCGACTATTCGGTCGTGCGCCTGAGGGTCGAGTTGAGCCGGGAGGAGCGCGAGGCTTACGAGCGCGAGCGCGAAATCTTCCGCGCGTTTTTGAAGGTGAAGGGGATCGGGCTGAGCACCCTCATGGGGTGGCAGCTGTTCGTCGCCGCGAGCGCGCGTTCGAGCGAGGGCCGGCGCGCGATGATGGCCTACCGCGAGTCGAAGCGCATCGCTCTCGGGACGGACGCGAAGCTGCGCGTGCTGGCCGAGCTGTTGCAGCGCCACCGCCGCGAGAAGGTTCTGATCTTCACGGCCGAGAACGAGATGGTCTACCGCATCTCGCAGAAGTTCCTCATCCCGGCCATCACGCACGCCACGCCCGTCAAGGAGCGGCGGGCGTGGCTCGAAGCCTACAACGCGGGCGAGGTTCTGGCGCTCGCCACCTCGAAGGTCTTGAACGAGGGCGTCAACATCCCCGACGCCTCGATCGCCATCGTCCTCTCGGGGTCGGGTTCGACGCGCGAGCACGTCCAGCGCCTCGGCCGCATCCTCCGCAAGCTCCCCGGCAAGGAGGCCACGCTCTACGAAGTCGTCACGCAGGACACGACCGAGGAGCACATCAGCCGCCGGCGCGGGGGCGGCGAGCAGTTCCGCGACGCGGGCCGCCCGGGCGAGGGCGCGACGTTCGTCGAGTGGTGAACGGCTCAGCGGTTCTTCCGCAGCTTGAAGGCGACCGAGTAGGGGCGGAGCAGGTTGCCCAAAAGCTTCTTCTCGTCGCCGGCCAGATGAAACCTCTCCTCCGTGATCCTCGGCTCCTCGAACCGCTCGACGCCGAAGCCCGCCGCCGCGAACGCCTTCCAGTAATCCGAGAGCGGCCGGTGGAACCAGATGAACTCCGACTTGAAGTGGCCCCACGGCCCGTCCGTACACTTCCTGCGCTCGAAGTAAGAGAAGTCCCAGCGGTATGTGACCTCGCGGCCGTCGTCCGAGACGGCCGCGCGGCCCTGCGGGAAGCAGGGGTGTGAGAAGACGAGGACGGCCGCGCCGCCGGCCTTCAGGACGCGGCTGAAGGCCGCCGCCGTCGCTTCGAGGTCGGGGATGTCCATGAGCACGTAGTTCGAGACCAACAGGTCGAACTGCCCGTCGCCGACCGTGGCCAGCTCGGAGGCGGAGTCCACGCGGAAGTCTATGCCGCGCCCCTCGGCCCGCGCGATCTCGATCATCCGTTCGGAGAAGTCCACGCCGGTCACGCGCGCGCCCCGCTCGCTCAGCTTCCTCGACAGGTAACCCGTGCCGCAGCCCGCGTCGAGCACGTCGAGCCCGCTCACGTCGCCGGCGAACTCCCACAGCACCGGGTCGGAGTTGAGCCGCCGGTTGCTGTCGCCCTCGTCGCCCACCTGAATCCGCCAGTCTTCGGCGGCGCTGTCCCAGAACTCGCGGGCCTCTTCAAAATGTCTGTCGCTCATAGACCCCTCCCCCGCTAATCTCACGCGGCGGCGCGCGACCGTCGGCGAGGCCCGCCGCCGAAGACGAACCCGAGCATTATAGCCCGGCCGCGGCCGCCCGGCGCGCTGGTCGCGGGGGCGCCCGACGAAGTAACATGGGCCGCGACTTACTTACGCGCAAAGCTCGAAACACACGTCCACACCCCGGGGGCCGTTTGACCGCCGTATTCATTATGGATTCCATCTCGGCAGCATCGGTGCTGGCCTTCGGCTTCGTGCTGGGCGTCCGCCACGCCGTCGAGGCCGACCACGTGGCGGCCGTCGCGGCCATCGTCAGCGAGCGCAAGAGCGTCCTCAGTTCGGTGCTGGTGGGCGGGCTGTGGGGCGTCGGCCACACGCTCTCGCTGCTGGCGGCGGGCGCGGCCGTCGTCCTGCTCGGCGTCCGCCCGAGCGAGCGCACGGCGCTGGCGCTCGAGTTCTGCGTCGGCCTGATGCTCGTCGCGCTCGGCGCGAACGCCCTGCGCAAACTCGCGCGCGGCGGCCGCGTCCACCTCCACGTCCACCGCCACGGCGGGCGCGAGCACGCGCACCCGCACGTCCACGACCACCCGCCGGAGGCGGGCACTCACACGCACCACGGGCTGCGACTCGACGCGCGCTCGCTGGCCGTCGGTATGGTTCACGGCCTCGCCGGCAGCGCCGCCCTGATGCTCCTTGTCGTCTCGACCATCGGCACGCCGGCCCTCGCCCTCCTCTACGTCCTCGTCTTCGGCGTCGGCTCGATCGGCGGGATGATGCTGATGAGCGCGCTCGTCGGCCTGCCCGTCCACCTTACGGCCGCCCGCTTCAACCGCGCGAACCTCCTCCTCCGCGGCGCGGCCGCGGCCTTCAGCCTCGCCTTCGGCCTCCTCATCCTCTACGAGATCGGCCTCGCCGGCCCCCTCTTCCGCTGAACGCCCCGCACCCACATCGGCTATGGGCTGGTTTTGCCTTCGGAGATGAGACCCCATAATTTCGGGCCATCCGAGTTCGCATTCGGGAGTTAGCAGATTACGGGCTGTCGGTAACTACTGCTGTGTAACAGTAGTTGTTGTAGGAATGAGCCCGCCTCTTGTATGCTGCCGACATGCCTAGGAAAGCACAGCCCGTCAGCTTAACCGACGACGAACTCCGCTCTTTGACAGCGCTCACTAAGCGC
>Ga0196977_1000133_pt1 | contig 48142 bp, 47 predicted proteins | sample S3v_1013CmetaG_FD_148634 | JGI IMG/M metagenome (GOLD analysis project Ga0196977, IMG submission 148634) | Soil microbial communities from Anza Borrego desert, Southern California, United States - S3+v_10-13C | ecosystem: Environmental > Terrestrial > Soil > Desert | place: USA: California... | reverse complement strand
GAGCCGTCGTCGATGACCAGCGTCTCGATGGTGGTGATGCCGTCGATCTTCTTCGGCAGGTCGCGCAAGGCCTGCGCGATGGTCGCCTCTTCGTTGAAGGCGGGGATCTGGATGATCAGTTTCATGCTTGCTGAGCTGTTAAGCTGCGGAGCCGTTGAGCTCAAATGCTCCCGTCAAAGTTTCGGTCATCATTCCGGTGGAGCGCATCGGCGGGGATGCAGAGCGCGCGATCGCGTCGGTCCTGGCCCAGGATGCGCCGTTCCGATTCGAGTTGATCGTCGTGTCGGCGGCGCCGCTCGGATTGCCGGGAGAGACCCGGACCCGAAACGTCGTCGAGCCGAATCGTAATCCCGCAACTCGAAGAAATCGAGGAGTTTCCGTCGCGGCAGGGGAGTTGCTGGCATTCCTCGACGACGATGCGGTGGCCGATTGGCAGTGGCTCGCGACCGCCGTCGCCTTCCTCGAGCAGCATCCCGGCGTGCTTGCGTTGGGCGGTCCCGATCCCGCTCCGCCGGACTCCACTGTGCCCGAACTGATCTCTGACACGCTGCTCGCCACGCGGTGGATCGGCAGCGGAATCGCCGCGCATGAGAACCGCCGCGGCGTCTTCGACGTGCGCCATGCGAGTGACCTCGCGCTCGTGAATCTCTTCGTGCGCCGCGATGCGTTCACCGGCTTCGACGAGTCGATCGGCTATATCGGCGAAGACACGGCACTGCTCGAACAGTTGCTGCAACGCGGCCGGGTCGTCTATCACGACGGCGTGCGCGTGTTTCACCGGCGCCGCGCGTTTCCCGGCCCGTATCTGCGCCAGCGCTGGCGCTATCGCGTGAAGACGGGACGGCTCTTCGCGAGCGGCGCGCGCCGCGATCCGCGCGTCTCGGCGTTCCTCGTCGCAGGGCTGATCGGACTGTTGTTCGCTCCGGTCCTGGCCATTCCGTACGCCCTCGTGACTCTGATCCTCGGCGCGCGCGTGACGCGCCTGCCGTTGCGCTGGTGGCCGATGATTCCCGTCGCCTTCGCTGCCCATCACCTCACGTACTGGCTCGGGCTTGTGACCGGCATCACGCAGGGACGGAAGTAGGGCACGAGGGGTGCACTGCACGTCCGGCCATGAGCGCCGCAGCCGACTTCGACACCACCCTCATCCGTTCCGGGATTCACGCCACCACGATCAGCGAGCTGTCGAAGTTCGTCGACACGATCGAATCAAGACCTCTCGACCGCCTGCTGAGCGAGCTGCCCGGCTTCGCGCTCTTCTCGAATTCGAAGTTCGACCTGGCCCGCTCCGTCGTCCGCCGCCGCGCCCGCGCGCTGCCCGACGTCGAACGCGAACAGCTCAGGATTCACGCGGAGGAAGTGGCCGCCAGCACGGATGTCGAGTTAGCAGAGCGCATCCGTTCGCTGTTCGCGTGATTATGGGGTGCGGAGGCAGAGCCGCCGCTTTCAAAGGCGGCGGCTTTGCCGCCGCACTCCATCATCGGAATTGCGTACACTGCACTTGCAGTTGAGCCATTCCGGATGAAGTTCACCGACAAAGCCCAGTACCTTCGATACCTCGTCGACAAGCGCGGCATGCAGCCGGTCTACCTCATCCTCGGGCTGACGTACGACTGCAACTCCTTCTGCCGTACCTGCTTCAACTGGGAACAGCTCCGCAAGAACAAAGAGCACGAGCTCTCGCTGGACGAGATCAAGAAAACGCTGTCGTCGATGGGCGACTTGCTGTTCATCGTCATGTCGGGCGGGGAGCCCTTTCTGCGCCGCGACCTGCCGGACATTTGCGAGTTTCTGGCGACGAATAACAACGTCAAACAGATCACCATCCCGACCGGCGCGATCACGAGCGATTTGATCGCGCGGCAGGTCGAGACCACGCTGCAACGCTGCCCGAACACGCAGATCGTGGTGAACCTCTCCATCGACCACATCGGCGAAAAGCACGATTGGATCCGCGGCGTGCCGAACAACTACGAGAAGTCGAAAAAGACCTACGCGCTGCTGATGCCGCTGAAGGAAAAGTATTCGAACCTCACCGTGAACGTGCACACGTGCCTCTGCACCTACAACGCGGAAGAGCTGGATGTGCTGTTCGAAGGCGTGCGGCGCGACTTCCCGGAAGTCTCGTTCCACTCGTTCGAAATGCTGCGCGGCGATCAGCCGGACAAAAACATCCAGCCGATCACGACGGAGCGCTATCGCGAGCTGCTGCCGAAGCTCGAGGAGTACTGGAGCGGCTACCGCAACTACGACGGCTTCCTCAAGTTCGTGAAGATCTACTCTCGGCGGATGGAGCTGGCAGTGCTCGAGCAGGAGACGCAGGTGCGCCCGTGCCACGCGGGACGCGTGTCGGGTGTGCTCGACGCGCGCGGCGAAGTGCGGATGTGCGAGCTGCGCGATCCGGTGGGCAACGTGCGCGACGCGAACTACGACTGGAACCAGCTCTGGTTCTCGCCCGCGGCGGATGAGCAGCGCAGGTCGATCCGCGCGAAGGAGTGCCACTGCACGCACTCGTGCTTCATGAGCTCCTCGCTGGTGTTCGACTGGCGCACGTGGGGCGCGTACATGGCCTCGACGGTCGTGAACTTCCTCAGCTCAAGAGCGGCGTGAAGACGCTCATCATCGGCCCGGTCTATCCCTACCGCGCCGGCATCGCCTACTGCACCACCCGGCTCGCCGAAGTCCTCGGCATCGACGTCATCTCGTTCAAACGCCAGTTCCCGAAGTTTCTCTATCCCGGTGGCGACGACGTCGACGTGACCCTGCCGCGTTTCGAGCGCGCAAGATTTCTGCTCGACATCATGAATCCACTGACGTGGGTACGCACGGGATTGCTGCTGCGGCGCGAAAAGCCGGATGCGGTGATCTTCGTGTGGTGGGTGTGGGTGTGGGCGATCCCGTATCTGGTGTTGCTTGCGCTTCTGCCGCGACACACGCGAGTGATCCTGCAGTGCCACAACATCGGCGACAAAGAACCGGCGGCGTGGAAGCGCATGCTCACGAACATGGTCTTGCGCCGCGGGGATGTGCTGGTGGTGCACGCGAAGACGGAAGCCGAAGAGGCCGCGCAACGCCTTTGGAACGCCGGCGTCCCGCCGGCTGAGCAGGCGGCGTCCCGCCGCCATCCTGGGAACGGGAGCGAGACGCTCCCTGCTCAGCCGGCGAGGACGCCGGCGCTCCACACGACTTTCCTGCCCGTCCACGAGCTCGGCGGCGCGATCCCATTCCGTGACGAAGCGCGTAAGCAACTCAAAGTCACGGGCAACGTCGCTCTCTTCTTCGGCCACGTCCGCCCGTTCAAAGGCCTCGACATCGCGTTGCGCGCGTGGAACGAACTGCAAACCGACGTCACCCTTCTCGTCGCCGGCGAAGCCTGGTGGAAAGGCGAGGAGCAGTACCGCGCGCTCGCGCATGACCTTCCCAACGTCCGCTTCGACTTTCGGTTCATCCCCGACGCGGAAATCGCCACTTACTTTGCGGCGGCGGACGTCGTGCTCGCGCCCTATCGCATCGAGGCGCAGAGCGGCGTCGCGCTCACCGCGTTTCATTTCGCGCGGCCGGTGATCGCCACGAACGTCGGCGGTCTGCCCGAGATCATCGAGCAGGGCGTGAACGGAATGCTCGTGCCGCCGGAGGATCCGGTGGCGCTCGCGAAGGCGATCGATGCGTTCTTCGCGCGCGACGATCGTGCGACGATGGAGCGACACGCGGCCGCCGCGGCGCGTAAGTACTCGTGGGAGGAATACGGCACGCTGATGAAGCGCTTGCTGGCTGGCGAATGAAGTTTTCTCCGTCCCGCATCAAGGTCGGTCTCGAGCTGACGTCGAAGTGCAACCTCCGCTGCGGCATGTGCCCGCTGCCGGTGCTGCGCCGTCCGTACGAGGACATGGCCTGGCCGCTGGTCGAGAAAGCCGAGCGCGAGATTCACGGTCTCGGGTTGAAGCTCAAGTGGCTGCACGAGATGGGCGAGCCGCTGCTGTATTCGCGCATCGACGACGCCATCCGCCTGTTCCCCGAGGCCAGCCTTTCGACGAACGGGTTGGTGCTGACGCCGGAGATCGGCGCGAAGCTGCTGGCCACGCCGCTCAAGCGCATCCGCATCTGCGTCGACTCGATCGACCCGAAGGTCTATCCGCAAGTGCGCACCGGCGGCGACTTCGACAAGCTGGTCGAGCTCACCCGCAAGTTCCTGAACCAGGCCAAAGGCGCGCCGCTGCGCATCGAGATTCAGAAAATGCGCTCGCGGCTCACGCTCGAAGAAACCGTCGACGACTTCCGCAATCTCTTCGACCTGCGCGAGTACAAAAACGCACGCGTGATCGAGAAGACGTGCGAGGCGCTCGACGTGAACGAGGAGACCGACCTGCACGGCAAGTTCTATGGCTGCGTGCAGGGCGCGTTCTTCACCTGGGTGGTGATCTTCGCCGACGGCCGCGTCACGCACTGCTGCTACGACGCGCACGGCGATCAGGTGATGGGCGACTTGAAGGTGCAGTCACTGCGCGAGATCATCGACGGCGACAAGATGGCGCTGATGCAGGACGCATTCAATCGCCGCGACTTCACCAACCTCCCGCGCTGCGGCGAATGCTTCAAGCACGGCGGCGAGTCGCACGCATTCAATGACGTGCTGGCGCGCGTGCAGAACCTCCCGAATGCCGCGAAAGACGCCGTGCGCAAGGTCATCGATTTGCGGTACCGATGACCACGGTTCCTCGGGTTCCTCGGCGTACCTCGGGTTCCTCGGAGGGGATGGTCGTCCGTCGTCTCATCCACCCCGAGGAACTCCGAGGTACTCCGAGGAACCCGAGGAACCCGGCGTGACGCTCCTCCTCAACCTCCTCCTCGGCTTCGTCCCCACGCTCATCCTCGGCGCGTCGATCGCTGCGGGAGTGGACGACGATGCGCGACATCGGCGTGTCTTCCTCCTGATCTACGGTCTCTGGGCGTTCACGCTCGCCGGCTGGAACTGGCTGGAGTCGTCGCATGTGGCGTGGGTGGTTTTGTGGGCGCTGTTCGGGGTCGTGGCGCTCGGCCTGTGGTTCCTCCGCCGCCGCTGAAGTAAGATTTTTCGCACCATGCGCACTCTGCTCGCGATCGTTGTCAGCGCCACGCTCGCCGCCGGCCTCGCCCTGCCCGCGCTCGCGCGCGAAGGTTTCGGATTCAAGAAGAAGGCGGTGGAGATGATGCGCACCATCCCGCCGTCGACGAATGCCGGCGCACGCCGCGTGAAGATCAACGTGACCAGCGACCGCAGTGACTCCCGCGACGACGCCCAGACCCTCAATCGCTACATCGGCGAAGCCATCCTCGGCGGCGCGGGCACGCTCGCGGATTCGGGACGCCCCGAGGTGACCGTCGACGTGTCGCTCGACCGCGTCGATTCGCACGAGACCTATGACACCGAGACCGAATACGTGCGCCAGCAGACCGGCACGAAGCGGAAGTGGAACGAGGACAAGAAAAAGTACGAGGACGAACCGATCTACAGCAGCGTGCCGGTGCAGAAGACGTACAAGGTGCTGACCGCGAACGTCAGCGGCCGGTACGACATCGCCGCGCGCAATGACGACGTCGCCTCGGGCTCGATCGACCAGCAGTTCCGCGAAAAGTACAGCGACGGCGAAAGCTCGCGCGCGCCGTCCGACGTCGAAGACGAGTTGATGCGCAAGGCCGCGCGCGCGATCGCGGCGAACCTCGTGCCGACGCAGGAGCGTGTGAGCGTACTCCTGCCGCGCTCGACATTCGAGCAGTTCATCCCGCTCGCCGAGAGCGGCAACTGGGATCGCTATCTGGCCGCCGTCGAAGCCGTCGCGCCGAACAGGAATCCGAAGGATGAGGCGTACCGCCAATACGCGATTGCATGCGCGAAGGAAGCGCTTGCGTATGCGAACGAGGATCGCAAAGAGGCGCTGGAGATGCTGCGCGAGGCGCGCAAGCTCTACGACATGGCCGTGCAGATGAACGGCACCGAGGAGTTGTTCCGCAAGGGCTATGTGAGCTTGCTGGCGTCGAGCTCGATCGGAGTGCCACAGTCACGCATCAACGATTCGCTCGCGAAGTACGAGACGTGGACGTCGCCGTCGAGCACACGCATTGCGTCGAAGGACGACGAGCCGGCGTTTGAACCTGAGCCGGAGCTCGACGAGCCTGCGACCGGCGACGGCATGCGCAACTCGACGGTGATCGAGCTGGCGAAGGCCGGGCTGTCCGACGAGAACATCAAGCTCGCCATCGACGGCGCCGATCGCACGGCGTTTGATGTCAGTCCCGAGGGGTTGATCGCGCTCGCGAAGGGCGGGGTGAGCAAGGGCGTGATCGCGCACATGCAGAAGAAGAAGGTCAAGAAGAAGTAAAGGGGAGAACCCCTCATCCGCCTTCGGCACCTTCTCCCCTCGCGGAGGGGAGAAGGCTACAGAGGGTGCGTCATTGAGTAGCCTTCTCCCCTCGGCAGAGGGGAGAAGGTGGCCGAAGGCCGGATGAGGGGTATCGCTGCGTCGGCGTCCATCCGATCGCCACCGACCGCAACGCCGTCACATCCTGATCGAGCGCCAGCGCGTCCGCGAAGCCGCCGACCTGTACGCGCGCGTCTTCGAGCGTCGCGCCTTTCCCCGGGAACACATCGCGCGCACGCAGTACCTCGGCCACCGCGTGGAAGACGCCGCGTGAGCCGCTCTCCACGACCAATCGATACAACTCGGCGACGTCGTCGCGATGCACGAGCGGCCAGCGATTGTCGCCGCCCCCGATGTACATCGGATGCGCGAACAGCCAGGCGTCGTCGCCCCAGATCATGCCGGGCCGGATCACGGCGCCGCCGGCGTCGAGCACGATCCGTTCGTGCTCCGCACGTGGGCCGCTGCCGATTGCACTCTCGTCCGCGCTCTCGACGTTGCCGAGCACGAACAGCACGGATGTGTAGACCAGCTGCGGACCGGCAACGGCATCGACGAAGATGCGATCGACGTCGATGCGATCTTCGCCACCTTCGACGCCGGCGTGCACGATGGCATCCGCCGCGAGCGCCGCGTCGCGATACGAATCGGGATCGCGCAGGTCGCCGCGGTGCGCGTGGATGCCATAGCTCTCGACGCGCGCGGCGCTCGTCGTCGAACGGACGAGCGCCGTCACGTCGTGCTTCGCCCTCACCAGCGACGCCGCGATCGCGGAGCCGAGATAGCCGGTCGCGCCGGTGAGGAAGATGTTCACTACCGGAAGCTCACGGGCACATCGTCCATCGTCAGCACGCCGGTGCGCGCCTGCACGATGCGCGGAATGCAATTCACGACCATCGCCGCGGTGGCGCGGTCGCCGTGCACGCCGTCCTTGATCGTCATCTCGACGTCGGGCACGCCGCGCACGATGACCTTGTCCGCCGCCACCGCTTCCGCGCCGACGTACATACGCAACTCGAGGCTCACGTTGATGCGTCCCGTGCCGCGGATGGTCTGATGGACCCCCGCGACCTGGCCCGGCGCGACCGACAGGTACTGCGTGGTGATGGTGCGGTCCGCGACGATCGGATCGATCACTTCATCGGAGACGCTGTCGAACTCCACGCCCAGTCCGCGCCCGACCATCATCAGCGACTCGCGCAAACCCATGTGCTTGATGCGGCCCGCGCCGACCGCGGCGCGGAATTCATCGACGGTCATGCCCGCGCCGACTTTGCGCTGCAGCGGCTCGCGCCGCGTCGAGGCGTTCTGGATGCGGATGATCTCGACGGACTTCACTTCCTGGCAGACCGAGGTGATGGTCAGCGGCAGCTTGTCCATCACGAAGCCGGGATTGACGCCGGTGCCGAGGATGCCGACGTTCGCGGCGCGTGCGGCCTGCTGCAGTTGTTCGCGAATTTCCATGTCGAGTGGGAAGGAAAGCTCTTCACATGTCGACACGACGTGCGAGCCGCGCTCGACGAGCGAGAGAAGCTGCCCGGCGACGTCGCGCAGACGCGAGCCGGTGGAGTGGCAGATCACGTCCGGCTTGCCCTGCACTTCGGGCGTGACGATGACGCCGGTCTCGCGTTCGAGGCCGATGACTTCGCCGAGGTCTTTGCCGATCTTGTTCGGGTCGATGTCGACGGCGCCGACGAGCTTGATCCACGGCTTGGTCAGCAACAGGCGCGCGATCTCCGCGCCGATGGGACCGATACCGTATTGAGCGACAGTGATGGGTTGCATCTGATTCATGGCGGCGCGCATTGTAGTGGAACGCGCCACTGGAGCGACGGGCTCTCAGCCCGTCGAGTCTCCATTCCGACGGGCTGAGAGCCCGTCGCTCCAGAGTGAAGGCTCGCTCTCGTCACGCTCATCCTCCTCATCGAGAAAGTTCGATACCCCCACACCGACGAGCCGATAACGCGCGTCCGGCGGAAACTCGAACCGCTCGAGCAGCGACACGCCGATCGTTGCCAGCTCCTCTGCGCTCGACGGCATCTCCGGCGGGCTGAGTTGGCGCGTGGCGGTCTTGAAATCGGGCGTGCGCAGTTTCACCGTCACGGTGCGGCCGCGCATGGAGCGTTGTTCGAGCGACTCCCACAGCTTCAGCGCCTGCTCGCGGATCCAGTTCGCTGCTTCCTCGCGCGTGATGTCGGTCGCGAACGTGTTCTCACTCGACCACGACTTTCGTTTGCGCGACGGCTCCACCGGGCTCTCGTCGATGCCGCGCGCGAGCTCCCACAGCCGCGTGCCCCATTTGCCGAAGCGCGCAATGAGCTCCGCCTGCTCGAAGCGATGCAGGTCGCCCACCGTGGCGATGTTCATCTCGTGCAACACCGCCTCGGTGGCCTTGCCCACGCCCGGAATCTTCCGCACGGGGAGCGTGACCAGGAAGCGCTCGACCTGGTGCGGGCGGATGACGAAGATGCCGTCGGGCTTGCGCCAGTCCGAGGCGATCTTGGCGAGGAACTTGTTCGGGGCGACGCCGGCGGAGGCGGTGAGCTGCGTTTCCTCGCGGATCTCGCGGCGGATCGTTTCCGCGGTTTCGGTGGCGGTGGGGATGCCGGTCCGTTCGTGCGTGACATCGAGGTATGCCTCATCGAGCGACAACGGCTCGACGAGTGGCGTGTGCCGCTCGAAGATCGCGCGGATCTGATGCGAGACGGCGCGATAGCGGTCGAAGTCCGGATGCCTCCAAATGCCGTCCGGACAGAGGCGTTTCGCACGCGACGCGGGCATCGCGGAGTGCACGCCGAACTTGCGCGCCTCGTACGACGCGGCGCAGACGACGCTGCGCTCACCGGCCCAGCCGACGATGACCGGTTTCCCCTTCAGCGACGGATCGTCGCGCTGCTCGACGGACGCATAAAACGCGTCCATGTCGATGTGAAGGATCTTCCGCACCGTGGACAATTCTCAATCCTCAGTTCTCAATTCTCAATTCCATGCAGAATGTCCCCGCGAAAACACAAATGAATCTACGCGACGTAGCTACGCCTGCTTTCCTCGTCGACCGCTCCATCGTCCAGCGCAACTGCGACGCCATGCGCGAGAAAGCCCGCTCGTCGGGTGTCGGGTTCCGGCCCCACGTGAAGACGCACAAGAGCGTGGAGATCGGCCGCATGCAGCACGGCGGAGCGGTCGGGCCGATCACCGTGTCGACGCTGGCCGAGGCGGAGCAGTTTGCGCGCGATGGCTTTCGCGACATCACGTATGGGGTGCCGATCGCGCCCGAGAAACTCGCACGTGCGGCGGAGCTGGCATCGCGCATCGATCGCCTGAGCGTGCTGATTGATTCCGAAACGGCGCGCGTGGCGATCGAGACCTTCGCCGCAAATCACAACGTCGTGTTCGACGTCTTCCTCAAAGTCGATTGCGGCTATCACCGCGCGGGCGTCGATCCGGAGAATCCCGACAGCGCGCGGCTGGCGATCGCGCTCGCGCATTCGGAGCGCGTACGCTTTCAGGGCTTCCTCACGCACGCCGGCCACTCGTACGTCGCACGCGACGTCGAGGAGATCAAGCGCATCGCGGCGGAGGAATCAGCCTCGCTGACGCGCTTTCGCGCGCTCCTCGCTCCGGACGGACTTGGCGAGTCGCTACGCAGCGTCGGCTCGGCGCCCACCGCGGCTGTCGTGGAGCGCTTCAGCGAGTGCGATGAAGTGCGCCCCGGCAACTACGTCTTCTACGACGCGTCGCAGGCGGCGTTCGGCTCGTGCCGTCGCGAAGACGTCGCGGTGTCGGTGCTCACGACGGTGGTCGGCTCGTATCCGGAACGCGGCGCTCTCATCGTCGACGCGGGCGCGCTGGCGTTGTCGAAGGACACGGGTCCGAATCACCTCGAGCCGCAGTGCGGATACGGCATCGTCTGCGACGTCGATCTGCAGCCGCTGCCGATGCGGATCACCGCGTTGTCGCAGGAGCACGGCAAGATCGCGACGGAGATGCACGTCGAGGTGGGAACGCGGTTGCGCATCCTGCCGAATCACTCGTGCCTCACGGCGGCGATGTTCGATGCGTATCAGGTCATCGACCGGGGACGCGTCGTCGATCAGTGGAAGCCGGGGAGGGGGTGGTGAGGCAGAATTGAAAATTGAAAATTGAAAATTGAAAAAACGGGGGAGCCGATTTTTCAATTTTCAATTTCGAACGAGCGCATGAGCTACCTCATTGACGGCCCGGACAGCGCAACGCACACCTACCTCTTCGCGCACGGTGCCGGCGGAGCGATGGACACCGGCTTCATGAACGTCGTCGCGCTGGCACTGGCCGAGCGCGGGATTCGCGTGGTGCGGTTCGAGTTTCCGTACATGGCGGCGCGGCGCACCTCGGGCAAGCGCGGAGGCGCGCCGGATCGGCAGCCCGTCTTGCTCGACACGTTCAAGCGCGTCGTGGAGGAGCACGGCGGCGGCGCGAAGGTGATCGTCGGGGGTAAGTCAATGGGCGGGCGGATGGCCAGCATGATCGCGGACGAAGTCGGCGCCCGCGGGTTGCTCGTCTTCGGCTATCCGTTCCATCCGCCGGGGAAGCCGCAGCAGACGCGCACCGCGCATCTCGCGGAGCTGCGCACGCCGACGCTCATCCTGCAGGGGACGCGCGACATCTTCGGCAATCCCGGCGACGTCGCGGCGTACACGCTTTCGCCCTCGATTCGCATGGAGTGGATGGAGGGCGGCGATCACTCGCTGAAGGGCAATGTGCCGGCCGCGATTGAGGCGGCAGCGGCATACATCCGGAAGCTTTAGGAAATTTCAGCTTCCACCGCGGCGTAGCCGCTGATACAATTTCTTCCGTACATGCGTCCAACCGTCCTGATCGTCGAAGACGATCGCGCCACCCGTGAGTCTCTCGCCAAAGTGCTCGAAGCGGAAGGGTGCAGCGTGGAGACGGCCGTCGACGGCGAAAAGGCGGTCGGCAAGCTCGCGCAGTATCGGTACGATGCCATCGTGCTCGACATCGCGCTGCCGAAGCTGAGCGGCACCGACGTCATGGAGTACATCGCCAGTACCACGCCGCAGATGCTGGAGTCGATCGTGGTCGTGACCGGCCTCGATGCGCAGGAAGTGCGCAAGCTTTTCCCGACCATCTGCGAGACGCTCTCGAAGCCGGTCCTCCCCACGCGCCTGATCGCGTCGGTGCGCCGTTGTTTCGGCGCCACCGGACACCCGAACGGGCTCTCAGGCATTTCTGTCGCATAGCGTTCTGCGACGACGGGCTGAGAGCCCGTCGCTCCAGCATGCGACCGCTCACGACATCGATCTCGCGCGCCGACCTCTCACGGCTCCTGGAGCTGCCATTGGAAACGATCGATGCACTGCTGGAGAGCGGCCGCGTGCTGTGCCGGATGAAGAACGGCGAGCCACAGGTGCCGCTCGAACAGCTCGAGACGTTCTTCCGCGACGCGCTGATGCGGATTTATCGCGCGGAAGTAGAAGAATCCGGGGAGCTGGCTTCTGGCGCGACGAGCCCTCAGCCCGTCGAGGTCCAACCGGAAGTCCGACGGGCTGAGAGCCCGTCGCTCCAGGAGGAGCCGGAGCCGCGCGCCGTGCCTGCCGAGATCCCGCGCCCGGTCGCGCCACCCGCGCCGATCGCCCCCAGCGAACAACGGCTCACGGACCGCTACGTCCCGTTGCGCGGCTTGAGCGGCATCTTCGGCGATACGAAATTTTCGATCCTGCAGATGTCGAAGGACGGATTGCGCATCCGCCATGATGAAGCGCTGTTGCCCGGTACGGAGGCGAAGCTGTCGTTCGCGCTGTTGATGCCGGCGCGTTCCGTGGTCGTGCGCGCGCGTGTAGTCTGGACCCGTCTCGCGAAAGCGGGGGAGGAGCAGTTCTCGATCAGCGGCCTGCGCGTCATCGAGCACGCGGACCGGCTGGAGCAGGCCATCGAATCGTTGAAGTCTGCTCATCAACTACAGCCGGAGCGCCGCGCGCAGATCCGCAGGGCCACCGACGGCGTGACGGTCATCGACGACATCTCGGACGAGGAGATGGAACTCGTCACGGCCGCGATCAAGAAGTTCGCGACCGATCCCGTCGAAGCGAGCCGCTGGTATTCGCGCGCGCGCTTCGCGCTGTCCGACGAAAACGTCCGCCGCGCCGCCCCACGCGGCCCCCGCGACCGCGAAGAAGTCCTCGGCATCTGGGAGTACCTCGACCGCCAGGTCGACATCGGCAAGATCGCCGGCGTCGTCAACTGGATGCGGACCTGAGGAACTACAACGGCTCGACGGTCGCGCCGATGATGAATCCGTTGAAGTTCGTGTTCTCGCGGATGGCGCCTACGGAAAAACTCGGCAGGGTCTCCAGACGGCTCAGTTTGCGATAGAGGCTGTGGTACGCGACGACCTGCGACTCGATTGTCTGCACGGTCAGCGGCACAGCCAGGCCGTAACGTTCGGCGTCGATTCCGTCGAGCCGGATCGGGCGGCGGACTTCCTCCGAAATGGGATCCCATTCGCCGACGAGGATCAGCGGCTGTCCATTGTGATGGGCGACCGACTCGCAGACCACCAGGTCGGCGCGGCCGATCTCCGTATCGGTATAAGCCGCCGCGTCCGCATTGCGCGCCGCGTGGCGATGCCGCTCCTGATGCAGCAGTTGCAGCAGCGGCTTCGGATCGTCGATCAGCGAGATCTCCGCATCGCCAGAGGACAGCCAGACCACCTCGGCGATCTCCTGCTCCCCGATGCCTTTCAACGACACCGATCCGAGCATGCGGATACCGACATAGCCGCCGAAATCGCCCGCGGCTGGAAATCCGAGATACACGTTCGACGGCGCGCGCAGCCGGTACATCTTCTGCCCATCCTCGACCAGCTCATTTGAAAGCTGCTTCAGGAACGGGATCGAAGCGACGATCCCTTCATTGACGAGGTGGCCGCTCTCGTTCACATACGCGTAGAACTCGCGCTGCTGCTGCCCGGACTCCGCGTGATCGACATCGTGAGACAGCGGCGCGAAGAAATTGAAGACCGCTGTCTGATCGTAGCCGTGCGCCAGGAGCAGATGCTGGATATCCTCCAGCTCTTTGGTCGCCTTGCCGGTCGTCAATCGCGACAGTTCGACGATGCCGGGGCCATAGAACTCCATGATCTGCGTGCCGTCGGACGCGATCTGGATCGGCAGCAGCCTGTAATAGCCGTAATTGAGCGCGATGCGCATGCCTTTATTGAAGGCGAAGCCATTGTGGCGCGCGGTCGCATAGAAGCGCTGAATATCGATGGCTGCCTGTAATGTGCGTGTCGAGCGCCGCGAGGTATAGAACGCACCGTCGCCGAGAAACTTCTCGAATTGGAGATTGTAGCGGCGGGTGATCTCGGTCAGCTCGCGTTGGAAATCGAGCATCTGGCGATAAGAGTGCTGTTCCTCGTCTTTCCCACCGCGTGCAATCTCGCCGAGGGTTTCTGTAAAGGAGGTGATGTCATAGACCAGGCCATAACGATAGACGGTCGGCTCAACGACGCCGCGGCGTCCGAAATTCATCGGCCGGATCGCGCGCGCGTAAATGGTCTTGCTGTCGTCGTCGGCGACGTTCTCGCCTTCCGGCGTCGTGTTCATGTGCAGCACCCCGCGGCGAAGGTTCTGCACGATGAAGAACTCCAGGAGCTTGCGCGAGGTGGTGTCGAGCAGCGACAGTTCGGCCGGTGCTTTGAACGTCGGGTATTCGCTCAGGAGCTGCCAGACGCGCGGATCGAGGAGCATCACGATGTGCGGCGTTTGCGTCGCCGGATAGCCGAGGAGTGTCACGGCGCGGCGGGCGATGCGCTCGCGCGAGAGCAGGTCTGTCGCCGAGGCGCGTAGCTCCTCGAACGGTTTCATGAGCTCCGCGAACTCGCGGCGGAGGTAGCCCTGCACGTAGCCGCGTGTCTCGCGCAGGTCGGGGCTGATGAACTCCTCGCCGGCGATCAGCGCGTTCTCGAGGATCAGTTGCACGAAGCCGCGCACGTCGACGGCCTGGCGCATGGCCACCGTCCACTTGCCGTGCAGCTTGTATTTGAGGCGCTCCGCTTCGTCGCGCGTGATGTGCTGCGCGATCGCGGCGCGGACGAACGCGGTGAAGCGGCGCGAGAGGTGGTGCGTGTGCAGCAGCCAGAAGACCGAGTAGTAATCGGCCAGGACGCTGGAGTCGGCTGCGTTCTGCGCGAGCTTCACCAGCAGATCGCGATAGTTCGCCAGCAGCTCGCGCGAGCGCTCGGTTTCACGTCCGCGTGCGCTCAGCTCTTCCGTGAGCCACCGCTCGAAGCGCGACTCCAGCTCGTCGAAGCGTTGCGATTTCGTAATCGGGAAGCCGTAGCCGCGCGGCTCGAGCTCGTCGAGCAGGAAAATCTTGGCCGGGACCGGGAAGATCTCCGCTGCCGAACCGACCGCGTCCGTCAGGAAGTGGCGCAGATCGATATCGCGGCGAAACGGAAACGCTTCCTGCCTCTGCCGTAAGAACTGGATGAGGTTCTCATGCATCCGCCCGGCTGGCGCTGCGGTTCTCGTGCCGCTCGGAGGAGTCGGCAGCACTTTTGAATATTGCCGCAAGCGCCGCTCCAGCGGCTTCAGCGGCTTCAGCGTCTCTTTTCGGACAACTCGGAGGTTGGATGGTGCGCAGACCGATTGCCGTGCTGTTGGTGGTCGCAGTGCTCTGCCTCAGTGCAGCAGCGGCGACGCCCGACGCGGCTCTCGATCTCGGCCTGCGCGCGTTCCGCGCCGCAGATTACCCCTCATCGGTCATCGATCTCGAGAGCGCTGCCACCGGTGGCGGCGGCGAAGTGCGCGCGACCGCTCTCGTCTACCTCGCGCTCGCCCAGTTCCGCCTCGGGCGCGAAGACGACGCGCGCGAAACGATCCTGCGCCTCGTTGCCGCGGAATCCGAGAATCCCGTGTACGCAACGTTGCCGCTCGACGCCGATGCCGCCGAATTCGAGACGCTCGCGGCGGCGATGGTGCCGGAGCCGAAACTGCCGCCGAACGTGAACCTCGCGGCTGCCGATCCGTTGCTGCCGCTGCCGGCAGTGGTGACTCGCGCGGAGGACGAGCCTGCACCCACGCAGCCCAAACCGGTGCTGACGCAGCCCGTGCTCAAGCCTGTCGATCAGCGCATCGAAGAAGCGCAGGCGGAGGTCGCGGAAGCGGAGCGCCGCGCCGCTGCCGCCGAAGAGCGCGCGCAGCAGGAGCGAGAGGCGCGCATCGCCGCGGAACAGGCCGCGACGCAGGCGCGCTCTGGAGCGACGGGCTCTCAGCCCTTCGATTCGGACATCGTCCGCGCCGCGCTCAACGACTTGCGGCAGGCGGAAGCACTCGCGGACGAAGGCGAAGTCGCCGCCGCGACGCGCATCTACACGCGTCTGACGACGTCCGCCGCGCGCGAGGTCGTCGCGGCCGCCGCGGTCGGGCTCTATCGCACCGCCGCCTATCGCGATGCCGTCGAAGCGTTCCGCCGCCTCGGTGCGCTCGCGCGCGGCGAGGAAGATCTCCATTACTACTACGCCGTCGCGTTGTATGAGGCGGGCGACTACGCGAACGCGCGCAGGGAGCTGGCGTGCGCGCTGCCGTTCATCGAAGTGACGGAAGAGGTGGCGCGCTACCGCGTCAAGATCGAAAACAGCCAGTCCTGACCCGAGACCAATGACGGAACAGACCCGCCGCAATATTTTTCGCTACGGAATCGCCATCGATCTGGTGATCCTCGCGACCGCTGCCGGCATGCTCCTGCAGGCGCCCACCGCATCGCTGCTGATCTTCGCCTACGCCGCGACGGTGTCATTGTCGATGTGGAAGGGCGGCTGGAAGGGCGGCCTGACCGCGCTCGTGCTGTCGATCGCCGGCATGGTGGGCGTGTTTCCCGATGTCATCAGCGCATCGCACGTCGCGGCGTTCATTGGGGCGTCCGTGTTCGGTTCAGCGTTGGTCGGCTGGGCCACGCGGCCGTTGGCGACGACCGGCGCGACCGCGGAAGTTGCCGCTCCGCCGGCGCTAGCCGAGGTAGTGCCGTTCGCCGAGGAGCCGGCGGCGCCTCCAGTCGTCGAGGGCGACGCTGCTGTAGAGTCACCGAAGCGCGCGCGCGCGAAAAAGCGCGCCGCCGAGAAAGCCGCTGCCGAAGCGCAACGCGTGCGTGAGCTGCAGGAACGCAAGGAGCGTCTGGCGCGCGAGCGTGAGATGGCGCAGCGCGAGTTGCAGGAACGCGTCGCCGCCGAACGCCGCACGATCGAAGAAGAAGCGGCGCGCCATCGCGCGGAAGCAGATGCCGAACGCCAGCGGCTCGAAGAGGAACGGCGCGCGAGTGAAGAAGCAGCGCAAGCGGAACGCGCGCGCGCAGAAGCCGAACGCCGCGCGGCGGAAGCGGAAGCCGAGCGCGTTCGTGCGGACGCGGAGCGGCTCGCTGCGGAAGCGGAAGCAGAACGTCGCGCCGCCGAGGAAGAAGCGGCACGCCTTCGCGCGGATGCGGAACGTCATGCTGCCGAAGCGGAAGTAGAACGTCGCGCCGCCGAAGAAGAAGCGGCGCGCCTTCGTGCCGAGGCGGAACGTCGCGCGGCAGAAGCCGAAGCAGAGCGTCGCGCGGCCGAGGAAGAAACGGCACGCCTTCGCGCCGAAGCGGAAGCGGAACGCCAGCGGCTCGAGCGCGAGCGTCTCGAGATCGAACAGCGCGTGGAAGCCGCACGCCGCGAAGTCGAAGAAGCGGCCCGTCAGAAAGACGCCGCTGATGCCGAGCGTCAGCGTCTGGCGGAAGAGGTCGAACAACGCGTCGCGCGCGAGCGCGAGGCGGCGCAGCGCGAGATGCAGGAGCGCATCGACGCCGAACGCCGGGCGGCCGAGGAAGATCTGCGCCGGCAGCTCGACCAGGAACGGCAGGCCATGCGCGCGGACGTCGCGCAGGAGCTCGCGGCCGAGCGGGAGCGCATCGCGGCGGAGCGGCAGCAGATCGAGAAAGAGGCCGCGGAACGCGTGGCCGCCGCGCATCAGGCCGCGGAAGCCGCCGTCATCGCGCAACCGGCCGCCCCGTCACCCAAACCAGCGCCGCCGCCTGCGCCGAAGACGTCGCTGGTCGACACGATCAGCGGCTGGTTCCGTCGTGAGGAACGTCCACGCGCCGTCAATCTCAAAACGAAACGCGTTCCCATCAACACGCAGACGAAGCGCCCGCAGGCCGCCGCTGCGCAACGGCCGGCGACGGCCGCACTGCCCGCGAAGCCGCGCGTGCTGATGATCGAACGGAGGCGCGGCACCGCCGACACGGTCGTGCCGAAGCTCAAACATCGCGGCGTCGAAGTCGAAGTCGTCGAGCGGTGGGTCGACGCGGTCGACGAGATCTTCCGCTTCCGGCCGCACGCGTTGTTCCTCGACATCGAGCATCCCGAATTCGATCGCATGCATCGCACGATCAGCGAGAAAACGACTCGGTTGCCGCTCGTGCTCACCGGCCGTGCCGGCAGCACGCCGCCGGCGATGAAGCATGCGGCGTTCGCCGGGCGTCCGTACGACATCGAGGAGCTGACCCGGATCGCGCAGCTCGCGCATACACGTCCCGAAGACCTGCTCGCGGAGCAGTCCATTCCACGCGCGCAGCCGAAAGTGTCCGCCGCGACGATGGTGCCGACCCCGACCCTGCGCGCGCCTGTCGTGACGAAAGCCGCGCCGCCGGTGCAGCAACAGGTGGAAGCGCCCGTGTCCGCGAAACCGATTACGGACGACGAGTACGAGATCACCTGTTCGTCGTGCCGCTCGCCATTCAACGCGATCGATGCCGACTGGTGCAGTTGCCTGGCGAAGGAGCGCACGCTCGTCTGCACGAACTGTCTGGCGTGTTTCTGCAAAGCCGCGCCGGCGTACAAGGAGAAGTTCTGGGTCAACGCGCCGCCGCGTCTGTTCGAGCGCAAGACCACCGAGGCGCGCAGGCAGGGAGCGTCGCTGCCGTCGAATCCGCCGCGCACGGAGGTGAAGCGGCCGCTCGTGCTGACGGTGGAAGACGACGAGGAGATCCAGGCCATCGTGCAGCGCGTTTGCCACAACCTCGAATACGGATTCCTCTGGGCCACGAACGGACAGGACGGGCTCGAGCTCGCACGCGAGTACAAGCCGAACATGATCCTCTCCGACGCGTTCATGCCGAAGCTGGACGGCCGCGAGATGTGCCGCCTGCTGAAGGAGGATCCGGAATTCGCCGAGACGCGCATGGTGGTGATGACCGGTCTCTACACCGATACGAAATACCGCAGCGAGGCGGTCAAGCGCTTCCACGTCGATGACTACATCGCCAAGCCGGTGGCGATCACGGACCTCATCAACCTGCTGCAGAAGCACCTCGAAGGCGTGACCGGTCTGCCGATGCAGGAAGATCTCCACGAGCTGCATCGCCAGAACATATCGGACGAAGAGGAAGAGGTGGAAGTCCTGGGCGACAACGATGCCGTGCATTCGGATGATGTGCCGCTCTCCGATCTCCTGATGTCGACGGCGGAGCGGATGCCGGTCGCGCGCGGCCGTGCCAACGCGCATGCGGAGGTCCGCGCGGATGCGCGCTCGGATGAATACGACGTCTGCTGCTTCAACTGCCAGGGGACGTTCGACGCGACGCACGCGGAGTGGTGCAGTTGCGTGGGCCGCGACAACACGCTGGTGTGCCCGCACTGCAATGGATGTTTCTGCAAGGCGCCCGCTGCGTATCGCGAGCGGTTCTGGATCGATGCGCCGCCTTCGCTCTTCGAGCGCAAGATGATCGGCTCGAAGCGCAACCTCGGCGCGCGCACCAATCCCGCACCGGCGGAAGTGAAGCGGCCTCTGATCCTGCTGGTCGAGGATGACGAGAACGTGCAGCTCATCGTGCGCACGGTGGTGTCGAACATGGGATACGGGTTCGTGGTCGGCGCGGACGGGCAGGAAGGGTTGTCGCTGGCGCGGCAGTACTCGCCGGACATGATCCTGTCGGACGCATTCATGCCGAAGCTGGACGGTCGCGAGATGTGCCGCCTGCTCAAGGAAGACCCGAACACGTCTGGTTCGAAGGCGGTGATCATGACCGGCCTTTACACCGACCGCAAATACAGGAACGAGGCCCTCGATTACTTCAAGGTCGATGACTACGTGGCCAAGCCGCTCGCGGTCGATGATCTGATCAAGCTGTTCAAGAAACACCTGCCGCAGGAAGTGACGACGGCGCACTGACCCACCGTTGTTGCATGGCGCGCAAGCTGCAAGGTCGAGGTCGCTCGCGTTTGAACTTAGAGAGACGATGATGAAGTTGCGCCACCGCTCCGTCGGGCTCGTGATCGTGGTGGCCGCCCTGTGCGTGCCCTCATTCACGGTCCCGGCCGAGGCGCAATCGCGGCCGCTCAATCCTCTCGTGCCGCGATCGAATCTTCCCGCCGCATCCGTACCGGCGGAGTGCGAACAGGGACTGAGCCCCGCGCCGGCGTTGCGCGTCGAGGTGCGCGAGATCCCCGTCGAGGACATCCAGCCCCTTGCGGAAACGACGGTGGCGCAGGCGCCGCCGAGCAGCGCGCTTCGCGCGGCGTTGCAGGAAACACAAGCGGCGCTGATGCGCAACGACCGGCCCGCGTTCGACGCGGCACTGGCACGGGAGCGGTCACTCGCGTCGGCGTATCCGACCGGCGGCGAACGTCGTGCGGCCGATGACGTCGTGCGATTGCATGAAGCGGCAGCACGTCTGTGGGACGCACAATATCGCTCGCCGTTCTTCGGTGAAGATGATCCCGAGTACGCACTGGCGAGCGCATGGCCCGGATACGCGGACGCAGTGCGTCCCAGCGTTTATACCGACGAAGGTGGGCGGCGTTTCTACCCGGCAGGGGAGTCGCGCGATTTCGTCACGCGCCTCGCGGCAGAACGGCTGCAACGCGGCGGAATGAGCGAGGCGCGGTCGTCTTCGTCCGCATCGCCGCGTACTTCGACATCGAGGCGGCCGCGCGAGCTGATGGAGCCGCCTCCGGGCATGCCGCGCGCGAAACGAAATCCGGTGACGACCTCGCGAACCCCCTCGCGATCGACCGCAACTGCAGCGAAATCTTCTTCCACTCCGTCGCCCAAGCCCGCGGTCACGACTCCCGCGCCGAGCTCACCCAATCCCTCGGCGCCTCCTACCGTGACCGCGGCACCCGAGCCGGCGCCGGCGGTCGTGACCGAAACAGAGCCGGTCACGACGTCGACGCCGGTTGCGGGAGATCTGCCGACCGAGGACGTGCCGGTGCCCGCGACCACGCCGCCGGCTACGACGGTGGATTCGACCGTCGATGCGACGACGACGGAGGTTGTGCCGGTCACGCGCCCGCCCGCGCGCGGGCGCTCGGTGATCCTGCCGACGATCCTGATCCTGATCGGCCTCGGCGTGTTGATCGTGCTCTTCCGCGCCTCAAAGTAGCGCGGCGCCGCGCCACGGGTTGACCACGCTCACTTTCGCCCGCTCATACTCGCTCGTGTCTCGCGAAACGATCGTGAGACCGTGGTGCAGCGCAGTGGCCGCGATGATGAGATCCGGCTGCGCGAACGTATGACCGCTCTTCCTCCCATCTTCCACGAGCAGCCGCCACTTCAGCATGATGTCCTCGCTGACCTCGAGACTGCGCTCCTCGAACATCGGCCGCAGTTTGTGCTCGAGCCACTCGTTCAGCTCCATGCGGCGGGCGACGTCCTTCACCAACTCGATTCCGAAACGGATCTCGGCGAACGTCACGGCGCTCACGTACAGCCGATGCAGTGACTGTCCCGCCACGAACTGCACGACCTTCGGCTCGGGCTTCGGCCGCCGCAGCTCGGACAGAACGTTCGTGTCGAGCAGCCAGCCGGTCACAATTCGACGCTACGAACGCGGCTGCGCGTACGCTCCCGCTCGATCTTCACGTCCCGAAGCGGCGAGTCCTGCAGCAACTGCACGAGCGCCTGACCCGTGGCCTCTCCCTTCACGCGACGATATTCCTCGACCGACACGACGACCACCTCCTCACGTCCATGCACCGTGATCCGCTGAGGTCCCTCCGTTTTCGCCTTGCGCACGACTTCGCTGAAGCGCGCCTTCGCGTCCTGGAGTGCCCATCTGCTGCTTCGCAAGCCAGCACGTGTCCCCGGTTTTCGATTTCTAGTCATCCTGACTAGTATACGTCCATGGGCCAGATTGTTCATGCTCAACATTGCCGAGGCCTCCCTTCCGTCCGTCACACGAGCGGCGCGTTGCGCTCGCGCACACGCACCGTCGACGGATCGATGCGGCCGAGCTTCACCAGGCGCAGGGTGATCGCCGTTCTCGAACGACTGTGCGCGGCGGCGATCTCCGGAACCGGCATGCCGCTGTCGAATTCGGCGCAGAGGCGCACATCTTCCGCGTCATCCCAACGTGTGCCGGCCGATGCGACGCGCGATGGCTTTGCGGGCGCGCCGGTCGTCAACGCGTTCGCCGCCGCGCGCAATGCGGCGATCTGCTGCTCATCCAACGTCGGCTGCAGCTCCGCACGTGCCGCCGCGATTTCCGCCGCCGCGGCGATGGTCTCCAGGGTTGTGGCCAGATGTCCGAGCTCCATGATTCACCTCCGTGATCAAAGTACCTCGGCATCCAAGGGCGCCTACGGCATGTAGCGCGACCTGCGCGAAACCGCGGTCCACCGCGCACGTATGGAACGTGAGTGCGTTTGATGCTCTGTACTGTGTAGAACCACCGAGGAGGAGTCCATGTTGAACAAGGTCGTGCCGATGATCCACGTCCCCGACGTCCGCGCGGCCGTCGCGTGGTACGAGCGCATCGGATTCGAAGTGACCGCGACGCACTCCGACGAGAACGAGATGAGCTGGGCGCTGATCACGTGCGGCACCACCGAAGTGATGTTCAACGAAGGCGGTCATCCAAGCACGGCGCATCGCCGCGAAGTCGACCTGTACGTATACGTGAACGACGCGACTGCGCTTTACGAACGTCTCAAGGAGGAAGTGGAAGTGGTACATCCCCTTTACGACGCGTTTTACGGCAACCGCGAGTTCATCATCCGCGATCTCAACCGCTTCTGGGTCACGTTCGGCGAGCCGCTCGCGCAGTGATGAGTGAACTCACGTAGGTAGGTGGTGCGCCCAGCAGGATTCGAACCTGCGACCTCTCGCTCCGGAGGCGAACGCTCTATCCAGCTGAGCTATGGGCGCCCGAACAGGGTGCGGATTGTACTCAACCCCCGGCTTGAACCGAAGATTTCGCTACTCACCGGTGATCGGCCTCCATTCACCGGCGCGCGCGAGACTCACGCCGCATCCGCGCGTACCTTCCTCGCATGCAACGGATGGAGGGACACATGGACGACATCACCAACGCCGCGCACGCGCGCATCCCGCTGGGCAAGCTCGCCTTCGGCATCGCGCTGCTGGTTGCCGGGATCCTCATTTTCACCGACTACATGGACGTGTTCGATGTGCCCGAGCTATGGCGCTTCTGGCCTGTCTTTCTGATCTTTCTTGGCATCTCGAGCGAGATCGACTCTCTGCGCGAGCGCGTTCCAGGCAGCGGCTACATCCTCATCGCCATCGGCACCTGGCTGCTGATCGCGAACCACCGCTTCCTGGGACTCTCGCATCGCTCCGCGTTCCCGATCGCCATCGCCATCGCCGGCCTCGGCGTGATCGTGCACGCGCTGGTCGATGATCCGGCCGCCGCGAAAAAGGAGAACAAGTCATGACCGCCGCAGTCGAACGCTTCACCCCGCGCCTCATCGTCGGCCTGGGCATCCTTACGCTTGGCACACTCTGGACGCTCGACAATCTGAACGTCCTGGAGTCGGAAGACTTCACGCGCTGGTGGCCCTTGATTCTGATCGCGATCGGCGTGGTGCAGTTCATCGGACGCACGACCAATCGCGTCGGTCCGGTGCTTTTGATGATCGTGGGCGCGCTGTTCCTCGCGTCGAGCCTCGACTACATCGATTTCGATCTCGGCGATCTCATCCCGCTGGCGATCGCGGCGTGGGGTGCGAAGCTGGTGTGGGACGCGCTGGCGCGTCGCTCCGCGCCCGTGTCGAAAGGAGCCGCTCGCGACGATGCGGAGATTCATTCGTTCGCGATGATGGCCGGCGTGCGCTGGCAGACGCGGAGCCACGAATTCCGCGGCGGCGACGTCAGTGCGATCATGGGCGGTGTGGAAGTCGATCTCCGCGACGCGCAGATCAAGCCGGGCCAGGAGGTGATCATCGACGCGTTCGCGCTGATGGGCGGCGTGGAGATCACGGTGCCGAAGGGTTGGCGCATCGTATCGGAGGTGTTCCCGATGATGGGCGGCTTCGAGGACAACACCACAGCCAGCGACATCGCCGGTCCAACGCTGATCGTGCGCGGCAGCGCCGTGATGGGAGCGATCGAAGTGAAGAACTGACATGCATCCCGTTCTCACGAACCGCCGGCGGCTCGCGCTCTACCTGTTCACGTGGACGCTGCTGGCGATCCTGATCGCGTTGCTGTTGATCGAGCCAGGCCGCCGCGGGATTCCGCCGGCGGTCCTGCTCACCTTGCCGCCGACGCTGCTCTACGCATTCGCGTGTCTGGCGGCTTGGTATCCGGTGCGCGCGATGCCGCTGGAGCGCGCGAATGCGTGGACGATGCTGGTCTCGCACGCGTTCGCGGCAATGGTGTTGAGCAGCGTGTGGCTGACGTTGTTCCGCTACTCCGCGCGGATCTCTTCGCCGTATGTCGAGGGAGGGGAGAGCGCGGTCACCAATCACTCCGCGGCACTGTTCGTCACTGGGGCGCTCCTTTATCTGCTCGCGGTCGCGTTTCACTATCTCCTCGTGGCCATCGAGCGCGCCGCGCGCGTCGAGAAGCAGGAGATCGAGGTGCGCATGCTCGCGCGCGAGGCGGAGCTGAAGACCCTGAAGGCGCAGATCGATCCGCACTTTCTCTACAACAGTCTCAATGCGATCAGCGCTCTCTGCGGCTCGAATCCCGCGACGGCGCGTACGCTGACCACGCTGCTCGCCGAATATCTGCGCAAGAGTCTGCGCACCGGGAGTGCGGAATCGATCACGTTGTCGGAGGAGCTGGAGCTCGCGTCCAGTTATCTCGCCATCGAGCGCATCCGCTTCGGACCACGGCTCGAACTCGCGCAGGAGATCGACGAGAGCGTGCGCGGCTTCCGCGTGCCGCCGCTGCTGCTGCAACCGCTGGTCGAGAACGCGGTGAAGCACGGCATCGCGCAGCTCGTCGATGGAGGCACGCTGCAGATCACCGCGGCGCGCAAGGGCGCGCGGGTGCGCATCAGTGTCGAAAATCGCTGCGATCCCGATCGCGTCGAACAGCACGGCCAAGGCATCGGCCTGCAGAACACGCGGCGCCGTGTGGAGACGTTCTACGGACCCGCCGCGCGCGTGGAGATCGTCGAAGAGCCGGCGCATTTCCGTGTCGCACTGGTATTGCCGGCATGAGCGAGCTGGAACCGATTGCTGTTCTGATCGTCGATGACGAAGCTCCGGCGCGCGCGATCGTGCGCGAGTACCTGCTCGATCATCCGCGCTTCATCGTCGCCGCGGAATGCGCGAATGGGTACGAAGCCGTGAAAGCAGTGGCGGAGCATCGTCCGGACCTGATGTTCCTCGACATCCAGATGCCGAAGCTCGATGGCTTCGAAGTGCTGGAGCTGCTCGACGTGAAACCGCAGGTGATCTTCGTGACCGCGTACGACGAATACGCGATCCGGGCGTTCGAAGTGCAGGCCATCGATTACCTGCTCAAGCCCTTCACTGCGGCCCGCTTCGCTGAAGTGATCGCGCACGCAGAGCAGCGCGTGCGCGGCGCGACTCGCGAAGGCGCAGCGCCACTCACGAATGTGATGCGCAAGCCGCTGCAGCGCATCGCATTCCGCGACGGCGCCACGATTGATGTCGTGCCGGTACAGCGCATCGACTACATCGAGGCACAGGACGATTACATCCACGTCTACTCACGCGGTGCCCGTCACATCAAGCAGCAACCCCTCGGCGAGCTCGAAGCGGTGCTCGATCCCGCGCGGTTCATCCGGGTCCACCGCAGCTACATCGTGAACCTGGAGAGCCTCGCGCGCGTCGAGCCGTACGCGAAAGACAGCCGCGTCGCGCTGCTGAAAGACGGCACGCGCATCCCGGTCAGCCGCGCGGGATACGAGCGGCTGAAAGCGCTGCTTTAGACGAGTACCTCGGGTTCCTCGGAGTACCTCGGAGTTCCTCGGAGGGGCGGAGACAACGGCGAGGAACTGCCTATCCCCTCCGAGGTACTCCGAGGTACCCGAGGTACTGCCTACGGCGTAATCGTGACCGTGGCGCTCTCGCCTTTGGTGCGATGGTCCAGCACCGGGCAGTAGAACGTGTATGTCCCGGGCTTGAACACCACGTCGAGCGTACCCGAGGCTCCGGCGGCGACCATATCGTCGGCGGCGCGGTTGATGCCCTCGCCATCGATGAAGAGGTTGTGCCCGGTCGTGCCGCGGTTCTCGATCGTGATCACTGCCGGTCCCGGCGGGATCGGCTGGCCGGGAAGGGCGAGGCTGTTGTCTTCGAGGACGACCAGCACCGTCGTTCCCGCAGCGACGTCCGGCACGAGCGCGGTGCCGCCCGGCGATCCCGGATGCGTGGCGCTGGCGGTGTCGGGCGCGGTGGCGGTGGCGTTCGCCGCGGTGTCCGTCGCGGCGTTCTCACTGCGGCAGGCGGCGACGAAGAAGGTGGCGAGCAGGGTGAGCAGCAATGCAAATGCGATTCGTTGCTTCATACGAAACGTGCATTGCAAAAATCGGGGACGACTATTTTTCGTTGCCCAGCTTCACGTCGTCGCCCACCACGTCTTCGACGTAGAGCATCTTCGTCGTGACGAGCACGGCCGCGAGCAGCGGCTCCGCGATCAGCATGCCCAGAACGCCGAAGACGGCCCCGAGCGCGGCGACGGCGAGGACGGTCATCACCGGCGGAATGTCGAGGCGTTTCTTGAGCAGCACCGGCGTGATGACGTTCCCTTCGAGCTGCTGCATGACGAGATAGAGACCGATCACGTACAGCGCTTTCTGCGGTGAGTCGACGAGCGCAACCGCGATCGCCGGAATGGCGCTCACGACCGGCCCGAAGAACGGGACGAACTCCAGCAGTCCCGCGAGCACGCCGAGCGCGACGGAGCCTTTGATTCCGATCGCGGCGAGGCCGAGACCGGTGATGACGCCGATCAGCACCATCGCGATCAGCCGCGCCACCAGCCATCGCCGCAATGTGTCGCCGAGCGTCGTCAGCCACTCTTCCGCGCGGTGCCGGCGGCTGTGCGGCACGAGGTGCAACATCCCTTTGCGATAGAGGTCAGGCGTCGCGGCGATGTACATCGCGATGAACAGCACGATCACGATGCCGCCGATCGCGCCGAGGAACGAGGTCACGATCGGGAAGAGGAACTTCGTGGCGCCGCGCAACTCGCTCGCGACGCGCGCGGTGAGGCCGTCCTGCTTCTGTTGCTGCTCTTTTTGCTTCGGTTCGACGGGCTGAGAGCCGGTCGCTCCAGATGGTTGCGACACCAGCGCCTTCATCGGCGTCTGATTCACCCAGCCTTCGATCGAGCGCATGGCCTTCGGCAGTTCCTTGCCGAGCTCCTTCGTCTGATCGCGGATCGAAGGACCGATGAGCGCGAACGCACCAACGAGTACGCCGACGAATGCGATCAGTATGAGCACTGCGCCGAGTCCGCGCGGAATGCGGATGCGCTCGAGATAGTCGACCGCGCGCGCCATGGCCAAGCCGAGGAGCACGCCGAGGAACGCGATGATGAAGATCGAGCGCGCGATCCAGAGGAAATGCAGCGCGATCAGCACGCCGAAGACGATGGCGGTGACGCGGAACGCGGTGGCCGGGCGGATCTCCACGCCGTTGCGATCAGCAGATGTTGTGCCCGCCATGACGGGTACCTCGGAGGAGTTGAACCGAAACCGCTCCATCCCCTCCGAGGTACTCCGAGGTACCCGAGGTACTCCGAGGTACTCCGAGGTACTCCGAGGTACTCGTCTACTGCCTCCGTTCCAGCACCCCATCCATCGTCAGATACAGCGATGCGAGGCGTTCTTTCACGACCGGATCGGCGTTGGCGAGCTCGCCGAGAATCGTGTCCGACGATGACGCGTACGCCTGCAGCGCGAGCTTCGTGCGCGGCTGATTCTCGAACGGATATTCATTCACGACGGTGCGGCAGCCCTCGAAGAACACACGCGCGGCGGTGGCGGCGCTGGAGAAGTTGTTGCGTTGCGCTTCATGACTGGCGACGCCGAGTTGCCGATGCAAGTTCGCGAGCCGCAGATCGAGATCCTTCGCCTCCAGCGTTGCGACGAGACGCCGGCGCTCCAGTTCCTTCGGCACGAATCCGACGCCGAACGCCAACGCGAGCAGGAGCGCGGTCCAGATAATGGTGCGAAACGCGGAGCGTGATTTCGCGGGCGGCGCGGTCTTCGCCGGAGGTGTCGTCGTCGCAGGCTGCATGTGCTGCATGGTAGCGAAACGGGTACCGAATTGCGCCTCAGGCAAATCGGTATAATCGCGCCCGCTTTGCGCCACCTCAAGATTTTCTCCGGGCGATCCCACCCTGCGCTGACGAACGAGATCTGCGCGCGCATTGGCCTCGAGCCGGGCCACATCACGCTCTACAGCTTCTCGGATGGCGAGCACTACGTGCAGATCGACGAGAACGTGCGCGGCGCCGATGTCTTCATCATCCAGCCAACGTGCCCCCCATCGGTGAACGATCACCTGATGGAGCTGCTGATCATGCTGGACGCGTTCAAGCGGTCATCCGCGAAGCGCGTTACGGCGGTGATTCCGTACTACGGCTACGCCCGTCAGGATCGGAAGGACAAGCCGCGCGTGCCGATCACCGCCAAGCTCGCGGCGGATCTGATCAGCGCCGCCGGCGCTGATCGCGTACTCACGCTCGACCTGCACGCCGCGCAGATCCAGGGCTTCTTCAACATCCCTGTCGATCACCTCTTCGCGGCGCCGGTGATCGTCGGACATCTGAAGCAGCTCGAGCTCGAGGACCTGACCATCGTGTCGCCGGACGCGGGCGGCGTCGAGCGTGCCCGCGCGTACGCGAAGAGGCTCGGTGCGTCGCTGGCCATCATCGACAAGCGGCGTTTCTCGCCGAATCAGACCGAGGTGATGAACATCATCGGCGACGTCGAAGGGCGCAACGTGTTCGTGGTCGACGACATCATCGACACGGCCGGGACACTGATTCACTCCGCGCAGGCGCTGCTCGACAAAGGGGCGAAATCGATCTCGGCGGCGTGCACGCACGCGGTCCTGTCGGGCCCGGCGATCCAGCGTATCAACGCGTCGCAACTCGACACGGTCATCACCACGAACAGCATCCCCACCGAGGACAAAGAGGCGGAGTGCTCGAAGTTGAAGACGCTCTCGATCGCCAGCCTGCTGGCGGAGGCGATCAAGCGGATCCACAACGAGGATTCGGTGAGCAGCCTATTCGAGATGTAAGGGGGACCAGTTCCTCGGAGTACCTCGGGTTCCTCGGAGGGAGTCTGCGGTTCAGGCCCTCCGAGGAACCCGAGGAACTGAGGAACCCGAGGAACCGCTTCTCCCCGGGAATAACCGCATCTTTCCAACCATTTAGCGGTTTCGCTTACTAGTCAGAAGGAGTCAGCACCATGGCTGAGGTCACTTTGGAAGTCACACGCCGCGATCGCACCGGCAAGGAAATAGCGAAAAAGCTTCGCCGCGACGGGCGTGTCCCGGCGGTCGTTTACGGTGGTCATCGCGAGCCAGTGGCGATCTCGGTCGACCGCAAGTCGGTCTCGGAGCTCATCCAGAAAAGCGAGCACGGCATCCGTTCCATCTTCCTGTTGAAGATGGCGGACAGCGATCAGCAGCGCCACGCGATGATCAAGGAGCTCACCATCGATCCGATCTCGCGCAGGATGAAGCACATCGATTTCGTCCGCGTGGTCATGGACGAGGTGGTACGCGTGACCGTCCCGGTGCACATCACCGGCACCGCGATCGGCGTGAAGGAGGGCGGTTTGCTCGACTTTCAGGTGCGCGAGCTTCACGTGGAGTGCCTCCCGAACGCAATCCCGGACTCGATCGACGTCGACGTCACCTCGCTCGCGCATCATGACTACGTCCGCATCAAGGACCTCAAGCTCCCCGAGGGCGTGAAGGTGCTCGACGATTCCGAGCGCGTGGTCGTCGGCGTGACGCACGCGAAAGCCGAAGCGGCCGAGCCGGTTGCGGAAGGCGCCGCCGCGGTTGCGGAGCCCGAGGTCATCAAGAAGGGCAAGCCGGAAGAAGAGAAGAAGTAACGCGCGCACACTCGAATGTCAGCCGCCCCGCGAGACTCGCGGGGCGTTTTTGTTTGAGGAATCCGATGCAGATCAGGACCACAGTCGTTCTCGCGATGTTGCTGGCGGCGATCGCGTGCAAGCGTGGCGAACAACCGGCTGCCGCGAAGACCACGACGCAGTCGCAGCGGCAACAGTCGCAGCAACAACCCGCGGCTCGCGCCGACGTCGGCGCGATGATGCCGGCGTACGCGGCGCTCAATCTCGACGGCTCGAAGTTCGATCTCGCATCGAAGCGCGACAAGGTCGTGTTGTTGAATGTCTGGGCGACGTGGTGCGGCCCGTGCGTTTACGAGATCCCGGAACTGCAGCAGTTACACGAAAAGTACGCGTCGCGCGGCATGGAAGTTATCGGCGTGAGTGTCGATACCGTTCCGGCCGAATCGGTGCGCGAGTTCATCGCCGAGCAGAAGAAGATGACTTATCCGGTCGTGCTCGACGCCGACGGCAAGATCGCCGACATGCTGCAAACCTCGGTGCTGCCAACCTCGGTGATCATCGACCGCGCCGGCAAGATCGTGTGGAAACAGTACGGCGCGATCATGCCTGGCGACGAAGAGTTGACGAAGGCGATCGACGCGGCGTTGTGACCTACGAGCTGCACGGGTTGTGTCGTACCGCACCGTCGCGGTGACCACCAGATGCGCAACCCGATCCTTTTCGCGGAACTGCTCGTGGCGCACATGACCGAGGAGCGGGGATACCGGATGTGCGACCGCAATCCGACCTAATGCGTCGAGGGTGAGCGTGGCGATCTGCGCCGGCGCCTGTGGTTCTCACCCGGCGAGCACGCCAGCATCGTCAGGATCAGCGCGAGGTATGCGCGACGGCGACGCATTACGGCGGTGGTTTACAAATGCCGGCGATCCGGCGTGTCGCGCATGACGCGCCTGCGGTCGCGTTGCCGCTGGATGAAATTCGAGACGTTGCGCGCCATCTGCCCGAGGAGCAGGCGCATCGGGACGTAGGCGAGCGCGAGGCCGAGAACGAGGGCGAGAGCGAGCGCGACGAGAACGGCGACGAGTGTGAGGAGTGAAGACATCTGCATTCGTTCAATAGCAAGCGGCCTGCCGGAGCCGGTACTCTGCACGCGTGGATTTCGTCGCCGATTTTCCGATCTCGCCGCGTCTCCGGGAGCCGCTCGCCGCGGCGCTCCGCGGAAAAGCGTCGGATTGGCCTGACTCGCTCTCCGCCGATGAAGTCGACGCGATCGTCGCGCACGGTATGGGTCCGCTGGTCTATGCGAGCGCGGCCCTGCTGCAACTGCGCTCTGAGGCGCTGCGTGCCTCCGCGCTCGAACCACTGCGCGCGGCCGATCTCGCCGAAGTCCTGGCCGCCCTTGCCCCGCGCGGCGTGCAGCCGCTGATCACGAAGGGCACCGCGCTCGCGTACGACATCTACGACGCGCCGGAGCTGCGGCCGCGCAGCGATACCGATCTGCTCATCGCGCGCGAAGATCTGCCCGTGTTGCGCGAGACGATGCTCGCGCTCGGATTCGAGGAAGTGCCGTCAAGCGGCGACGAGCACGGGCTGCGGCAGGCGGTGTTCACGCGGGCGCCGGGCATGGTCTATGACGTTCACTGGGCGGCGACGAACGTGCCTGCATTCGACGCGGTTCTGCGCTACCACGACCTCCGCACGCGTGCCATCGCCATCCCACCCCTCGGCAATCACGCGCGCGGATTGTCACGTGTCGATGCGCTGCTGATGGCCTGCATCCATCGCGTCGCGCACCATCACGACAGCGATCGGCTGATCTGGCTGGCTGACATCGCGTTGCTGCGCGAGCGGCTTTCGCGCGAGGAGCATGCGCGCTTCTGGCGTTTTGCCGCGCAAGGCCGCGTCGTGGCGGTGTGCTCGCACTCGATTGCAGTGGCCGGTCAGTGGCTGTCGCGCACGCCGCACGATCTCGCGGAGGAGTGGCTGTCAGCCGGGGAGTTGTCGCGTGAAGAACCGTCGCGAGTGTTTCTCGATCGCGACATTACGCACGGGCGTGTGATGGCTGCGAATCTGCGGGCTCTGCCGTGGCATGAACGCGTCGAGCGGTTGTGGCAACTCGCGTTTCCGCCTGCCGAGTACATGCGCGGCAGCTTCAACACGCGAAGTGCGCTCTTGTTGCCGTTGCTCTACGTGTATCGCGGGATGCGCGGTATCGCGCGGCTGTTCAAGCGCGCGGCGCGCTAACCTTCGTCGTGGCACTGTCGCACGTGATCGACGAGCTGATGAATGTCGAACGGCTTCGGGAGCACCCGAAACACCGGCTGTGCCTCGACCGTCGCCATCGCGCCCTGCAGATTGGCGGTCATCACGATCACGCGCGGCGGTTCCTTGTGCTCGGTCTCGAGAAAGCGAAGCACGCCGAGCCCATCCACGCGCGGCATCATCAGATCGAGCAGGACCGTGGCATAGTCGTTGTGGGTGAGTTTCTCGATCGCCTCGAAACCATCCCGCGCTGACTCGACTTCGAACTGTTCGCGTCGTAATACCCGCTCCACCATGTTGCGGATGGCGTCGTCGTCATCGACGACCAGAACCTTCTTGCGCTGCTGGGGCACTGCTACCTCCGGACCGTCTTTTAGCAAACGGACTGCCAGGCTATGCTGACCGCATGATCCCGGTCACGCTGTACACGCGTGCGAACTGCCCTCTCTGCGACAAGGCCAGGGCCGCCCTCCGAGCGTCCGGCGTGCCGATCGAGCTGACGGAGATGGACATCGACACCGATGAAGCGTTGCGCGCTCGTTACACCGACGACGTCCCCGTGATTTACGTGAATGGCCGCGAGGCTTTTCGCCACGCCATCGATCCGTCCGCATTCGCGGCCTGGGTGTCCCAGAACGCGGGCGGTCTCGTGGGGGAGAAATGCGTGCCCTGCCGTGGCGGCGTCCCCGCCCTCCAAGGCGACGAGCTACGCGAGCTCGAGCGTACCCTCGGCGGCCACTGGAGCGTGGTCGGCGAGCATCACCTCGAGAAGGAATTCCGCTTTCCCGATTTCGCGCAGGCGCTCTCGTTCACGAATGCGATCGGCGCGATCGCCGAGAGGGAGGGACATCATCCCGACATCCACCTGGCCTGGGGCAAAGTGCGCGTGACGATCTGGACGCACAAGATCGACGGCCTCACGCGCAGCGATTTCGTGCTGGCCGCGAAGATCGACGCGGCGCGGTAACCGCTGGTATGGAGTGCGGCGCCGCCCTCCCAAGCGCTAATCCACCTGGCGCCGTACGCTCATCTCCGACGTGTTGCCGGACGCATCGATCGCGATCGCGGAGAACGCGCGATCCGACGGCGAAGCGGCGCGCAGGACTTCGCTGGCCCAGATGTTCGTCTCCTCGAGATCGCGCGAGGGATCGCCGGTCGACTTCACGACCGGCAGCGGGAACGTGGCCTCGAATGTGCCGTCCGCGGCGGCGTTCGTGGCGCCGAGGTAATTGAACTCGCCGACGGAGGGAAGCATCATCTCGCGCTGCTGATTGGTCAGCGTCTCGCCTTCGATTTTCTCGCCGCGGATGCGCGGGAGATCGGGTTGCTTGTCGCGGATGCCCGACGTGACATAGGACTGGTAGATCTCGACGATCTGTCCGGGACACGCTCTGCCGCGCACGGTCACGCGCGTCGCGCTCGCGTCGGTCTGCACGCGCACGTCGGTGAGACGCGGCGCGGCGATGCCGTTGTTCGGCGCGTTCGCGATGCGGTCGCATGATTCGGCGCCGCGGGAGAGCTCGTTCGGATTCTGCGTCGCGAGGTCGAGGATGATCGGACGCAGTCCGTTCTCATCGAAGCGATTCGCGCTGACGCGGTTCTCGCGCGGCGGCGTCGTGTCGAACGGAGCGCTGGTCACGCCGCCGACGCGATTCCACATGATGTCGTTGCGAGTGATGCTGTTGCGCGATGAGCCGGCGCCGAGGATGACGCCTGCCTGATTGCTGCTGATGGTGGAGCCGTCGATCGTGTTCGCATGCGCCGGCGTCGCGCCATCGAGCGAGCCGAGGATGATGCCGGCGCCAGGATTGGCGGAGATGATCGAGCTCTTGATCGACGATCCGTCGGAGAGGAGCACGATGCCGCCGCCGCTCTGCGGTTCGCCGCAGCGGTTCACGTCGAGCCGTTCGCCGTCGAGGCGCGCGCCGGGTGCGACGATGATGCCCGCGCGCGACTGCATCGTGACGAGCAGATGCTGCGCGGTCGTGACGCCTTTCTCGAGCTGCACGCCGATGTTGCTTCCGACGGGCGCGGGTACGCCGTCGGGCGACGCGCCGATCATCACGTGCTCGATGCGTGCATCGCCGCGCGCGATGACGCCAGTCGCCGCGCCATGCATCGCCAGCGCGCGAACGGCGCAACGCGCGGCGCAGACGATGCCGTCGCCGCCCGCGACGGTGACTTCCAGCTCCACCTTCTCGATGAGCGGGGCGGTTCGGTCCTGCGGCTGAATGGTCGGCGCTTCACCGAGCCGCCCGGGATGGATGTTGGTGACGGAGGCGGGGGAGAGGAGGTGATGCGCCGTGCCGTCGATCAGGGTGCCTTCGTCGGTCAGCTCCGGCAGCGGCGACCCGAGAGCGATCACCCACCAGCGCGTCGGTACGCCCATGATCGGATCGCGCTGTTCAGGCGCGGGTGTGACCGGAACGAAGCGCATGTGATTTGCGCCGTTGATCGCGTTCGCGTTGCGGACGAACTGGCGCAGCGAGCCCTGCACGCGATCGCCATCCGCGACGGATGTGACGGCGTTGAAGCTGAACGCGAAATCGACGTTCGCGCGCGACTCGGAAGCGCTCACGAGCGCGATGTGCTCGGACGTCGCCAGCGAAGATGCGTCATCCGATCCGGAGGTCTTTCCGCCGACGCATGCGCCTTCGAAGTAGTTCGGTTGCGCTGTGCCGTCGTGACGCACGCACAGCGATCCCGCCGGCCCGAACGTCTGCTCGGCCCACGTATCGGTACGCGGCCGGACCGTGCGTGAGTCGATGGCCACCCAGTAATCGGCGCTGCGCGTCTGGGGGAAGGTGTAGGCACCGGACGCCGTGGTGGTGGTCGTGGCGACGATGATGTCGTCGGCGGAAGGCGTGCGGTCGCCGCCATCGCGATAGAGCTTCACGGTGACGCCGCCGACCGGGACGAAGTTCTGACGCACCGCGAGCGCGGCCGGGTCGTCGTAGACAGAACCGGAAATCCCGCGCGCTTCCTGTGCTGCCGCGAACAGCGGAATCGCCGCCGCGCACACCGCTGCCGCCCATTTCACCACTGGAGCCATTTCGGACCTCTGCGGATCATTATGCATCGGTCGTGGCTCACACGAGCGCGCGGTCGCGCAGCTCGCGCTTGATGAACGCGTAGATGATCGGCGCGAGCACGATGCCGCCGATGCCGAATGCGGCCTCGCCGATGATGATCGCCAGGAGGATCTCCCACGCCTGCGAGTCCGTCTCGCCGCCGACGATGCGCGAGTTGATCAGGTACTCGAGCTTGTGGATGAACACCAGATACGTCAGCGACGCGACCGCGGTGCCGATGGACACGCCCATCGAGAGGATGGTGATGACCGTGTTCGAGATCAGGTTCCCGAGCACCGGGATCAGGCCGCAGAGGAACGTGATCACGACCAGCGTCGTCGCGAACGGGACGCGGATCCCGAACAGCGGCAGCACCACCAGCAGATAAAGACCGGTGAGCGTCGTGTTGACCAGCGAGATCTTCACCTGGGCCATGGCCACGCGGCCGAACGCGTGCGCGAGGCGATCGACCTTTTCGACGAGGTGACGCGCCAGCGGTCCGCGGTTCGCTTCGTCGTGATGCGTGACGTGGCGGAAGAAGACCAGGACCGCCAGCAGGCCGCCCATGATCATGTGCACCAGCCCGATGCCCAGCCAGAGGCCGCCGGCGCGGATGGTCTGCGCGTGCGTCTTCAGCCACGTCTGCATCATGAGCTTGAAGTCTTCCGCGTCGGTCATCACTTCCGGGATGAACTGCCGTCCGAGACCGCCCAGCCAGAGCCGGACGGAGCCGAGGATCTCGGCCATCTGCTCCATCATCTCGGGCACGTTGCCGGCGCCGCGGCGAAGCATCATCGCCATCAATGCGACGGCCGCGCTGAGCAGCGCCACGGCCGCACTGCTCACCACGATCAGCGCGAGCGGGCGCACCACGCCGTGCGACATGCGTCCCTGAAAGCGCTGCGAGACGCGATCGAGGAAGAGGTAGAGCGTCAGCCCCGCGATCAGAGCGGCAGCGAGGTGCTGCATGAGGATGAACAGCAGCGCGGCGCCGATGATCACGTATGCCGCGAGCTCTTCCCACGAGAGCCGCTTCGGCTGCGGCGCCGCCGATTCCTCCGCCGTTTCAACGACCGGCACGGGAACGAGAGGATTCGTGCTCATCAGGAAGATTGTATTCTGGAGCGACGGGCTGTCCGCCCGTCGAAAGTGGCGGGCTGAGAGCCCGCCTCCGGATCTTCACGGAGGCGTACATGAAAGTCTTTCCGGATGCACGCGAGATCGGACGGCGGTGGTTCGAGGAAGTGTGGAACGCGCGTCGCGATTCTCAGCGCGCTGCCGGACGTGCGCCTCGAGATCGAGGACATCCTCTCCAGCCCTGACGGCAAGCGCGCCGCGGTGCGTTGGCACGCGTACGGGACGCACGGCGGCGAAGGCTTCGGCCTCAAGGCCACGAACCGGAACATCGACGTGCGCGGCACGACGTGGCTCGTCGTCGAAGACGGCAAGGTCGTCGAGGGCTGGGACACCTGGAACCTGAACGGGCTGAGCGCGTTGCTTCAGTGAAAGTCGTGGCTGCTCACGTTGTCGACTCCTTCGAGCGGCCAGAATCTTTCCGCGCGTACGGACGGCTGTCCTTCCTGGTTCTGCACGACCCCCTCGACCACTAATCCCGAGTTGCTGAGGATCGTTGCGCGTTCGTCGGCGAAGAGTTGCGGCGTGACGATCGCCTGCGACAGCCCGGTCTCGTCCTCGAGCGTGAGGAAGACGAATCCTTTCGCGGTGCCGGGCCGCTGGCGCACGATCACCGCACCGGCGGTCACGACGCGGCTGCCGTTCGGCACCTTCTGCAATTCGGTCGCGGACAACACGCCGCTCCTGCGCAGATGCGGGCGGAAATGCTCGAGCAGGTGTTTGCCCGTGGTCAGCTCCATGGCGTTGTAGTCGGCCATCGTGTTTTCGATGCTCGACATTTCGGGCAGGGGACAGGACCGCGCCGTGCTGTCGTGGTCAGACATCTCCCCGGTAGCGTTGTAGTCGGCCATCGTGTTTTCGATGCTCGACATTTCGGGAAGCGGCGACGAGCGCGACGTGCTGCCCTGATCGAACAACTCGCCGGCCTGCCTGGCCGCGTACGACGCCTGCCACAACGCGGCGCGCCGTGTCAGTCCGAGCGAAGCCATCGCACCGGCGTATGCGAGCTTCGTCAGTTGATCGTCGCGTAAACGCGCGCGCCGCGCGAGATCGTCGGCGGATGCAAACGGCTGCGCCGCCTCCACGCGCTGCCCGCCTTCCGCGCGCAGTCCTTTGACGAACTTGAAGCCGAGCCGTACTGCTCCTTTTTCCCAGCGGCACAGCCAGCCGGAGGCGTTGACGTCGACCGGCAACACTTTCACGTCGTGGCGCTGCGCGTCCTTGATCAGCGTCGCGGGATGATAGAACCCCATCGGCCACGCGTTGAGCAGCGCGATGTAGAACGCCGCCGGATGCCGCGCCTTGATGTACGCGCTCGCGTATGCGATGAGCGCGAAGCTCGCCGCGTGCGACTCCGGAAATCCATACAGCGCAAATGAGGTGATCGACTTGACGATCTGATCCTGCGCTTCGAGACCGATCCCGTTCTTGGTCATGCCGGCGCGCAGGCGCTGCTCGATCTCCTGCATCCGCTCCATCGAGCGCTTGAATCCCATCGCCCGCCGCAACTCCTCGGCCTCGCCGCCCGTGAAGTTCGCCGCGACCATGGCAATGCGCAGGAGCTGCTCCTGGAACAGCGGCACGCCGAGCGTGCGTTTGAGGATCGGCTCGAGACAGGGATGCGGATATTCGACCGGCACTTTCTTCTGTCGCCGGTCGAAGAACGGTTTGATCATGCCGCCGACGATCGGCCCGGGGCGGATGATCGCCACCTGCACGACGATGTCGTAAAAACACTCCGGCGCGTTGCGCGGCAGCGACGCCATCTGCGCGCGGCTCTCCACCTGGAACATGCCGATCGTGTCCGCTTCGTTGAGCATCTTGTAAACGAGCGGATCGTCCTGCGGCAGGTGCGCGAGGTCGACTTCCTTTCCCTCGCACGTGCGGATGATCGGGATCGCTTCTTCGAGCGCCGCGAGCATGCCCAGGCCGAGGAGGTCGACTTTGATGAGGCCGAGGTCGGCGCAGTCTTCCTTGTCCCATTGAATGACGACGCGGCCGGGCATCGACGCCGGCTCGAGCGGCACCACTTCGTCGAGGCGTCCTTTGGCCAGCACCATGCCGCCGGAGTGCTGGCCGAGGTGACGCGGGAGATTCTGAATCTGCAGGTAGAGGCGCATGAAATGCTGCACGCGCAGATCGTCCGCGTCGAACCCGCTTTGCGCGAGCTGCAGCGGCAGGCTCTCGATCTTTTCGCGGATCTCCCCGAAGTTCCACGTGCTCACCGTCTTCGAAAGCTTGTCGGCCTGCTCGAGTGAGAAGCCGAGCGCTTTGCCGACTTCGCGCGCGGCGGAGCGATCGCGGTAGGTGATGACGTTCGCCGTCATGGCCGCGCCGTGCTTGCCGTACTTTGCGTAAACGTGCTGGATGACTTTCTCGCGCTGCTCGCCCGACGGCAGATCGAGGTCGATGTCCGGCCACTCGCCGCGCTCCTCGGAGAGGAAGCGTTCGAACAGCAGCTCCATGCGCACCGGATCGACGGCGGTGATGCCGAGCGCATAACAAACCGCGCTGTTCGCGGCTGAGCCGCGGCCCTGCACGAGGATCTTCTCGCGCTGGCAGAACTGCACGATGTCCCACACGATGAGGAAGTAGCCCGCCAGCTCGAGCTTCGCGATCATGTTCAGCTCTTTCTCGAGCTGCGCTTGCGCTTTCGCGGTCAGCGGGCGGAAGCGCGCCATCGCGGCGTTCCACGTCATCTTGCGGAGGAACGAGTCGTTCGTTTCGCCGGGCGGAAGCGGATAGTCGGGGAACTGGTAGCCGAGGTCTTTGAGGGTGAACTCGAGTGTGTTGGCGAGTTCCCACGCGCCGTCGATGGCCTCCGGCAGATCGGCGAAGAGGCGGTTCATCTCGGCGGCGGTCTTGATGTGGCGCTCGCGGTTGTGGCCGAGGAGTCGGCCGGCGTTGTCGACGTTGCGGCCCTCGCGGATGCAGGTCAGCACATCGTGCAGTTCCTTATCCTCGGCGCGGCCATAGCGAACGCCATTCGTCGCTACGAGAGGTAGACGCAGGCGGCGGGCGAGATCGACCAGGCGAACGTTGTGATGTTCATCATCGCGGCGGAAATGACGCTGTAATTCGAGGTGCGTGCGGCCCTGGAAGATGCCACTGATCTTGTGCACTGTCGCTTCGCCGGCGCGCGTGAGGCAGCGCAGTCCTTCGGCATGCTGTTCGATGAGTTTCCAGTCGTAGCGCGCTTCGCCTTTGGGATGCGCGAGCGCGCCCGCGGTGAGGAGGCGGCAGAGGTTTTTGTAGCCGGCGCGATTCTCGACGAGGACGGTGAGGCGATTGTTGTCGTCGAGGACGAGCTCGGATCCGACCAATGCCTTCACGCCGGCCTTCTTCGCCGCGCCGTAGAAGCGCGGCGCGCCGTAGACGCCGTTCGTGTCGATGAGCGCCATGGCCGGCAACTCGCGCTGCGCCGCGATGTAGATCAGGTCCTCGGGTAAGGCGGCGCTGTCGAGAAAGGAAAACGCGGAAGCCGCGCGCATCTCCGCGTACGGCCGCTCGCTCGTGACTTTCTTCGTCTTGCGCAGCTTCGGCGGCTCGGGCTCCGGCTCGATCTTGTACGTGCCGCCCCATTGTTCGTGGACATAGGGGATGTGGTCGTACTCCATGGAGAGCGGAACGCCATGCGCGAGCGCGTCGAGATCGCGAGTCGGTTTGCGTCCGGCCATGTCGCGGAAGATTCTTTCGCGGATGTATTCGGGAGGCAAAGATCTACGCGAAGTGGGGCAGGCGTAAACTGCCGGCGCGACGTGTCGACCGGTCATCCGGAGCACGTTCCCGAGATCGATGCGCATTCTCGACATCATCTTCTGGGCCTTCTTCGCCGGGACCGTCGGGTTCATCGCCTGGTCGTTTCTGCGGTTGTTCGTCGACGCACTTGCGGATCGACGCGCCGTGAAACATCCGCCACATAACGCGTCCGCGGCCGGAGGCGGCGGGGAAAGCGCGCCGAGCGATTACGGCACGTCGACCGTCTCGTCTGTCGAGACTGAAACCGGCGATACTGGCGAATCAGCCGGCGGCGGCGACTTCAGCGGCGGGGGAGGCGAGTCGGGTGGGGGCGGCAGTTCGGGTGGGTGGTCATGAGCGCAGAACAGAAACGAATCGTGATCATCGCCGGCCCGAACGGGCGCCGGCAAGACGACATTCGCGCAGGAGTTTCTGCCATTCGAAGCCGGCCTTCCGCTCTTCATCAATGCCGATCTCATCGCGGCCGGCCTCCCGCCGTTTCAGCCTGACGCCGTGGCGATTCGCGCGGGCAGGTCGATGCTCGAAGAGATCGACCGCAACGCAGCGGAAGGGCGCAGTTTTGCATTCGAGACAACGCTGGCGGGTCACACTTCCTGGAGATGTACCGGAATCTCGTCGATTACTGGCAGTGGATCGATAACAGCGGTGCGAGGTGGCGACTGATCGAGGAAGGAAGAAACCGTGAGCAAAGTGCACCTGAAGAGCAGGTTTCGCACTTACCCGGACGCCGACATGCAGGCCGTACCGAAAGCGCTCACGCGTGCCGCGCAACGCGCGCGCGAAATCGCGGAACGCACCGGCACTGAGCTCGTAGTCCGGGATGCCGAGGAGGACCACACGCCCAACGAGACGCGCTGATACAGGCCGCCCCGCGCGTCAATGGCACGCGGGGTACAAGAGGATGCGGACATTGTGGCATGCGACGCGGTCACCGCTCACTTCACGCCATTGCGTAGATCCGTCACATGCGCCGCTTTCACCTTCGTGGTTCCGGCGGTAAGCGTCGGATCGGTGTACGCGAGAGCGCTGAGGCCGATGGCGGCGCGGGCCTGGTCCATGGCTGTGCGGAGCTCTTGGATGTGAACCGCTTTGATCGACGTACCGGCGGAGAGTACCGGGTTGGTGAAGGGTGGGTGCTCGCCGACGAGGCCGGCGGCGGCGCGCATGGCGTCGACGGCGGCGCGCAGTTCGGTGATGTGTGCTGCTTTCGCGCGCGTGCCCGCGACCAGGGGGTCGTCGGTGAACATGATGGTCGTGGCGGGGTCGATGGCACTGAAGGGCGACGAGATGACGCCGGCCGTAGCGACCACTTTGTAGAGATACGTCTTGTTTGCGGTGAGCGATGTTTCGCTGAACGTCGTCGCTGCGGTCGTCCCGCGCAACGCGAAGGTGTCGTTGCCGGAGCTGCGGTAGACACTGTAGAAGGTGGCGTTCGCGACAGGCGACCAATTGATTGTGGCGGTGGACGTGGTCGTGGCGGTGGCGACGACTCCCGTCGGCGCGCTGAGCGTGATGCCGGGGATCACCAGCAGCGTAATGCTCTGCGCCGGCACGGTGAGCGATAGCGAGGAGCCGGACAATGCGACATTCGCGAGTTGCGTGATCGCATTCGCGGAATCGAGCTGCCACCGTTGCGCCGCTCCCGACGCCGGGAAATTCGCGAGGTTCACCGTGACGGGCGTAGTGCCGGTCAAGACCTTGGCGATGATCATCACCGTCAATTGATCGTCCGCCGTGCGGTGTGCGGCGAATGCCGAAACGTTGTCGGGATTCGGACCGGTCGCACTCACGCTGACGTTGCCGAAGCGGGACTGGTTCCCGTCGTAATTGCGATACATCTTGAACGCTTTGTATGCGTGCGACGTCGCGGTCGGCGTCGTCCAGCGCGTGGCCATGTCCAGGCCTTCGCGTCCGAAAATACCGAGGATATCGGCTTGTGCGGTGCCGCCATTGATGTGGCTTTCAGCGCCCCAGTTGTACTCGGTAATTGCGATCTGCGTACCGGGATAATTGTCGTCCGCCCATTGGCGCAGTCGCGGGATGAGCTTCACGATTCCGCCTTCGCAACAGGAGATCCACGACTCATCGACATAGGCCGGATCCCATAAAGCACGCGTGGAGCGATTGCGCCGGAGTTGCTGGGCTTCCGAAATGTCGTTGCTGAATTCTCCGCTCTGCGGATAGAAATGCAGCGCGAGCACGTCCATGATGCGTATGCCGTTGGCCTGCTCGTACGCCGCGGCCTGCTGCAGCAGCCACTCCGTATAGCCGATGCCGCCGTGATTGGCGCGATCGGTGCCGTCGGGGAAGTCCTCCTGATCGCGGCCGCTCATGAAGTAGCCCGACCAGCCCCATTCCTCGACGCCGGTGATCACCGCATTCGGATCGGTGGCGCGGATCGCGGCGCCGTATTCGGCCATCTTCGCCCATACCTCGTCGTACGTGGAGCCGTCCGGATGCACGTCCCAGTGATCGGCGCTCCAGAGGCTCGGCTCATTGTCGAGCGAGTAATAACGCACGCCGCCGTTCGCCGCGGAACCGTGCGTCGCGATCAAGTGCTCGATCCAGTCAGTCTGATGGCTGGCCGGATAAACGGCGCTCGTATCGAAGGGATCGTTGACGTGCAGCATCCGGTCGTGTGGGTTCGCGGCGTAGCGGCCGTTGCCGCAATCGGGCCGCCACTCGAAATCAGCGTCCTGCTGCGGACCATATTTCGAGATCAAGTAGCCGCAGCGGATCGAGCGATCTTTCGGTAGAAGACCCATCATCGGAATGGTCATCACCGGCTCCGCGCCGCCGGCGAACGTGGCATCGATGAAATCGTCCGCCGACTTGCCGTTGGAGCCGTCGCCGGACGACACGGTGTCCGGGATGTTCTCGAAGTAGTAGTCCTTGGCGCGATTGGCGGTGCTGAACTGCCAGTTGTAGCGGCTCATCGCGTTGCCGCCCCAGCGATTGAGCGTGGCGCCGAGGTCGAGGAGCTCGGGCGTGCTGGCGAAGGCGACACCGTAGATACGCGGATCGATGTCGCGGCGGTTGGCGCCGGCGTCGACGCTGATCGTGACCTGCGCGACGGCCGGCATGGAGAGCGTAAGCGTCAGGGCGAGGATCGAGAACCGCACGTGCGAATCATCGCACGACGCGCCGAACGAGCCCCTTCGCGATGCGCATCACCTGTTCCGTCGCGTATCGAAAGAACGGCAGCGGATCGTCGCCGCTGAACATCGCATCGCGCGCGCCGAGCCAGAACCGGAACGCCGGCAGCAACCGCGCACGCGACTGGCGGCACGCGCGCAGGTCGTTGAACGACGAGATCAGTTTCGCGCCTTCGCGATAGCGCGTCACCCGGTCGACCGGCAACGCGAGCGCATCGTTGTACGCCATCAGCGTCACGTCCACTCCGCAATCGGCGGCGAAGCCGTTGAACCACCACGGCCGGCAGTTGACCTCGAGCAGTTTGAAGACGCCATCGCGCGGATCGCGCTTGAGCTCCGCCGAGAAGATGCCGCGATAGCCGATGCCGAGGAGCAACCGCTCGACGTCGCGGACCGCGTCAGTCACCTCGCCAACGCCGACGCTGATCATCGACGAGCTGTTGCCGAAGAGCGCCGGATACATCCGGATACGCCGCCGCGCGAACATGCCGCATACGTTGCCGTTGCGATCGATGAAGCCATCGAGGAAATAGTGCGCGCTCGCGTCGCCGGGGATGTACTCCTGCAGGATGACGTCGAAGCCGTCGGCGCGAATCTGCCGGAAGCGATCGCGCGCTTCGTCGCGCGACGTCACGCGCACGCCCTTGGTCTTGTAGTGGCGATTGAACGCGAGCGAATGCCGCGGCTTGAGAAAACAGCTCGGGAAGACGTCGTCCGGCACCACGGCGAGATCGCGCTCGTCGATCAGCTCGAACGTGCGCGGATGGGGCACGTCGTGCGCGACCAGCAATCGCGCGAATGCGAGCTTGTCGAGCAGCGCATCGATCGTCGCGGGAGAGGAGATTGATGACGGAAAGCGTGCCGCGAGTGTCGCATCGAGCATCGACACTTCGCGCACGCGATCGTCGCTGGTCGTGAACAACACCGCGCGCTCGAGCGGCAATCGCCGCAAGCCATCCGCGAGCGGTTCCCCATCGTCGAGACCGGCGGGTACAGGCCGGTACCACCGCGACGACGCGACATAGTCATGCTGCGCGTTGAGGTTGTAGAACGGAATGCGCGCGCGGCCGAAACTGCGCATGACGCCGAGGGCGGACAGGCCGTTGCCCACGACCAGCGCGGGAACCCGCGTCGCTGCCTCGTTCGCCACCATCCCGCTCGCGACGTTTGCTGATTTCCCGCCAGACGGGTTCCTCGGGTTCCTCGGGTTCCTCGGGTTCCTCGGGTTCCTCGGGTTCCTCGGGTTCCTCGGGTACCTCGGAGTACCTCGGAGTACCTCGGAGTACCTCGGGTTCCTCGGGTTCCTCGGGTACCTCGGGTACCTCGGGTTCCTCGGGTTCCTCGGGTACCTCGGAGTACCTCGGAGGGTTTTGGCGTTCCTCCCCCCGAGGAACCCGAGGGACCCGAGGAACCCGAGGAACTCGTTTTATGCTGTGCCCGTCATGAAAGCGATCTTCTGTCTTCTGCTCGCACTGCTGCTGTTCCCACAGGCACTATTCGCCCAGACCATCGCGCCGTCCGAATATCAGTCTCGCCGCGATGAGCTTGCGCGCGTCATCGGTCCGAACGGCGTCTTCATCGCGCTGTCGCCCGAGCCGGTCACGCGCAACGGTGACGTGGAATGGCCCTTCCGTCAGGACGACAACCTGAAGTATCTGACCGGCATCGACGAGCGGCAGACGGCGCTGGTGATCCTGCCATCCGAGCCGCAGTGGCGCGACATGATCTTTACGCGCCCGTTCGACGCGTCCGCGGAACTGTGGACGGGGCCGATCCCGACGACCGAGCAGGTGAAGGCGCGCAGCGGCGTCGCCAACATCAGTCCTTACGATCGCTTCGACGCGTTCCTGCTCGCGCTCTTCGGCGGGAAGGCGTGGGGCCCGAGCATGGAGTACCGCGCGTTCCGCGGTCCCGGCTTTCCGAATTTCCGCACCATCCAACGCGACGGCCGCGCCACCGTCTGGCTCCTCCTCGGCGACCGCGCCGCGACTGCGGCACCGGTGAAGGCGCTGCTCACGCGCCTGCGCACTGACTATCCGGAGCTGCAGTTCCGCGACGCGACTCCGGAACTGCTCCGATTGCGCGAAGTGAAGAGCGCCGCGGAGCTCGCGCTGCTGCAGCGCGCGATCGACGTGACCGATGAAGCGCATCGCGCGGCCATGCAGCGCGTGCGCACCGCGACGCACGAATATCAATTGCAGGCGACGATCGAGTTCACGTATCGCGATCGCGGCGCGGACGGCTGGGGCTTTCCGTCGATCGTCGCCTCGGGCCGCAACGCCACCATCCTCCATTACGAGGTCAACGACGCGCCGATCGTGCGCGACGGTCTCGTGCTGATGGACATCGGCGCGGAAGTGGACGGCTACACGGCTGACATCACGCGCACGATTCCGGCCGACGGCACGTTCTCTCCCGAGCAGCGCGCGATCCACGATGCGGTGCTGCGCGCGCAGAACGAGAGCATGAAGCTGATGCGTCCCGGCTCGTCGTTCTCCAAAGTCAACACGCGCACCGAAGAAGTCCTCGGCGAAGAGCTGCTGAAGCTCGGCCTCATCACGCGCAACGAGACCGACCAGGTGCGCCTCTATTTCCGCCACGGCGTCGGCCATCCGATCGGATTGCAAGTGCACGATGTGTACGACCGGCTGCGGCCGTTCGAGGCAGGGATGGTGGTCACGAACGAGCCGGGGATTTACGTGCGCCGCGCCGACATCACCGCCAGTCCGTGGTACGCAAAGTTGAACGCGGATGAACGGAAAGGCGTCGACGCCGCACTCGTGCGTTATGAAGGAATCGGCGTGCGCATCGAGGATGACTTGTTGATCACGAGCGGCGAGCCACGGTTGCTGTCAAAGTCGCCGCGCTCGGCCGCGGACATCGAGGCGTTCATGCGATAGACGGCCTCCGGTCCGTCATCGCACCACAAGCCACGCACCGATGATGGTCAGCGCCATGCCGGCGCCGCGCATGACATCGAATGCACGTTGTTGCGCGCCGAACCAGCCGAAGTGATCGATCACGATCGCGGCGGCGAGTTGCGCGGCGATCGTGATGACGATCGTGCGCGACAGCCCGAGGCGCGGCGTGGCGAAGCCAATGCCGCCGACGATGACCAGGCCGAGGATGCCGGCGGACCATGCGTACCACGGCACGTCGCGGATCGGCACGGCGGGATCGCGTCGTGTGAGCCAGACGACGACGGCGACGAGCGCGCCGATGCCGTACGTGATCAGCACGCTCGTTCCCGTTCCCACGGCGCGCGTCATCGTGCCCATGAACTGCCCCTGCAGTGCGACGGCGATTCCGGCCAGGACCGCGATGAAGAGGAAAACTGTCATTCGGGCTCGGATGTTAGCCCGTTCAGTCATATCGCGCATCGACGAACCATTCCGACGACGTCGCCGACTGATACACGCGATAGATCCCGCCGCGTTCGAGCTCGACGTCCCAGTACTCGCGCGCGGCGGGGGCGTCGCTCCACCAGCCATCCTCGACGCGCCACGGTCCTGATGACACGCGCACGGGGCCGGAGACATCGCCTTCACCGTTGATGGCGGTGATGCGCGTCTCGCCATCGTTCCCAAGCGTGATCACCTCCACCGCGACGGGCGGACGGAACACGCGCACCGCGAGCAGCCCACGGCTCTTCTGCGGCTTGCGGCGCGCGTCGGGCGGCGGTGGCGGCGCGTAATCGCCGATGTCGTAGCGCTCGGGCAGATGTCCATCGACCGGCATGGCCATGCCGACGCGATCTTCGCCGAGCAGGGACACCAGACGCGCGATCGTCGTGGCGACTTTCTCGGGCGACAGCGCCGTCGGTCCGAAAAGCGAGAGCTGCGCACGGCGCGGGCGATCGGGATGGGCGACGAGCGTGAAGCCGATCACCGGCGCGCCCGGAGGAGTCTTCTCGAGGTCGAGACGGAGCAGGGTGAGCATCGTCTTCACGTCGCGCGTCGGCGCCGGCAGGTCGATCGCGCGCGAGTAGTAGCCATCCGGCTCCAACGTCAGCGTCAGCTCGATCCGCTTGCATGCGAAGCCCTGCATTTCCATCCGCTGACTGAGGCGATCGAGTGCGGTGTTGGCGATGAAGAGGAACGGCTCGAGCGCGACGAGCGGCCACTCGAGCTCCATCCCTTCGCGGAAATCGGGCGGCAGCGGGCGAGGGATGAGCGGGCGCGGGTCGATGCCGCGCGCGGCGTAGTGCAGCTCGCGTCCGAGCTCGCCGAGACGGCTGGCGACTTCGCTTTCGGGAAGGCCGGCCAGCTCGCCGATGGAGGTGATGCCCCAGCGCCGCAACGTGGTCGCGGCGTCGAGCTCCGGCGTCAGTCGGGCGAGCGGCAGCGGCGCGAGGAACTCCGATTCCTTTCCCGGCTCGACGATGGTCGGCGACTGCGGCAACTCCGCGGCGACGCGCGCGGCGAGCTTGCTGGCGGCCAGGCCGACGCGTGCGGGGAGTCCCATCTTCTCGCACGAATGGATTGCGGCACGCGCGAGCTCGGCCTCATCATTCTTGAAGTGACGCGACATGCCGGTGACGTCGACGTACACCACGCCTTCGCCGGCGTCTTCCACGCGCGGCGAGAACGTCTCGGCCACTTCGAACAACGCTTCCTGCGCGGTGCGCTCGCATTCGGTGTCGCGTGCGCGCGCGATGAGCTTCGGCACGATCGAGCGCGCCTGCGCGAGCGACAGGCCGGGCAGGATTCCTTTCGTACGCGCGCGACGCGTGGCCGCGATGATGTGCGCGTTCTGCGCGTTGCCGTCGACGATGGCCAGCGCTTCCTGCAGCAGATCGGGCTCGCTGCGGAGCCGTGCCGCGAGCGGAAACATCGGCACGAGGAAACAGGCGATGCGCGTCATGGCAACGACTCCGGCACGCGGAACGTGACGCTGGCCGACGCGCCCGGTTTGAGGTGGCGATGTTTTTCGAGCGTGAGCGAGACGTCGATGCTCTCGAGCAGTCGCGGCGCCTTGTCGCGGCTGCGGCCGATCCACTTCGCGTGCGCGACGGAGCCTTTCACCACCGCTTCGCATGCGGTGCCGGTCATCGGATACGGCGACGACCCGA